>Ga0364921_10300_pt1 | contig 15895 bp, 13 predicted proteins | sample ExccelJu500001D3_2_FD_206956 | JGI IMG/M metagenome (GOLD analysis project Ga0364921, IMG submission 206956) | Enriched cells from Trout Bog Lake Hypolimnion, Wisconsin, USA - BchlTB.June20.5000.01.D3 | ecosystem: Environmental > Aquatic > Freshwater > Lake > Hypolimnion/Profundal zone | place...
ATTCAGGCACCATTCGCGTGGCAGAACGCCGCAGCGTAGGCCAATGGGAAGTCAATCAATGGGTTAAAAAGGCTGTATTACTGTCTTTCCGCCTTGAAGACAATAAACCCATGAGTGCTGGTGGATATACCCAGTTTTACGACAAGGTTCCTAGCAAATTTGAGAATTACACCGCTGAAGACTTTGCCAAGGGCGGTTTTCGCGTAGTTCCCCCTGCAGTAGCTCGCCGTGGATCATTTATTGGTAAAAATGCCGTTTTAATGCCTTCTTACGTCAATATTGGCGCTTATGTTGGTGAAGGCACTATGGTTGACACCTGGGCAACCGTAGGTTCATGTGCCCAAATCGGTAAAAACGTTCACCTTTCTGGTGGCGTAGGAATTGGTGGGGTTTTAGAGCCTATTCAGGCTGGGCCAGTCATTATTGAAGATAACTGCTTTATTGGCGCCCGCTCTGAAGTGGTCGAAGGCGTGATTATTGAAGAAAATGCCGTCCTTTCCATGGGCGTTTATATTGGTCAAAGCACCAAAATCTACGATCGCGAGACTGGTGAAGTACATTATGGTCGCGTTCCAGCAGGATCGGTAGTCGTTCCTGGCTCATTGCCATCTGCTTGCGGCAAATACAGCCTGTACGCCGCAATCATCGTAAAAAAGGTAGATGCTCAAACCAGAGCTAAAACTGCCATTAATGAACTTCTGCGCGACTAAGCCCCCTTATGAGCGCCACTCTCGAACTTACTGAAGCTCTTATTGCCTGCCGCTCGGTCACCCCGGCGGACGGGGGCTGTCAGGATCTCATTGCCCAACGATTACAAGCAATGGACTTTCATACCGAAAGCGTAGTGAGTGGCCCCGAGAATTTCCAAGTCACCAATCTTTGGGCAATTAAAAAGGGTACGGCCGGAGATCAAGGCAAAGTGTTTATGTTTGCTGGCCACACCGATGTGGTTCCTACCGGCCCACTTGAAAAGTGGGAGAGCGATCCATTTACCCCCACCATTCGTGATGGTCTTCTCTATGGCCGTGGCGCTGCAGATATGAAAACCTCCATAGCTGCATTTGTCGTGGCAACTGAAGAGTTTGTCGTTAACCACCCCGATCATGCTGGCTCAATCGCTTTTCTGATTACCAGTGACGAAGAAGGTCCCGCACATGATGGCACCGTGATTATGTGTGAGCGCCTGCAAAAGCATGGTCAACGCATAGACTATTGCGTGATTGGTGAACCAACCTCTGTTGATAACCTGGGTGACATGATCAAGAATGGTCGTCGTGGCTCCTTATCTGGAAAATTGCAGATCAAAGGCATTCAGGCTCACATTGCCTATCCACATTTAGGCAAGAACCCCATTCACCTTTCAGCTCCAGCCATTCAGGCTTTAGTCGAAACCAAATGGGACCAGGGCAATCAATATTTTCAGCCTACAAGCTTTCAGATTTCCAACATTCATGCGGGTACTGGCGCAAATAACATCATTCCTGGTGAGCTCGCTATTGATTTCAATTTTCGCTTTTCTACCGAAAGCAAGCCAGAGCAGTTGCGTGAGCGCTTAGAGAATGTCTTAAAAGATGCGGGCCTGGATTTTGAAATCAAATGGACATTAGGTGGAAGCCCTTTCATCACAGGCGATGGAGCTTTAGCAACAGCCTTACGCAACTCCATTAAAGAAGAGGTGCAGATAGATACCGAACTCTCTACTACTGGTGGAACCAGTGATGGACGCTTCATTGCCAAGATCTGCGAAGAAGTCGTTGAATTTGGCCCGCTAAATGCTACCAGTCACAAAATAAATGAATGCGTCATCGTAGATGATGTTGTGCCACTGAAGAATATTTATCGCAAGACCCTTGAGCAATTGATTGCTTGATCCATTTATCTAAACTTATTTATCATGGACTCTGAGCATCAGCAAGAACAAACAGTAGATCGTTGCATTGAAAAAATTGCGCAACGCCTAGAGGCAGCAAATCTACATTATGGCCATGGCGCGATCGATGCACAGAGCGAGGCTCTATGGATTGTGAGCAAACAATTAGACCTCAGCCCTGCCGAGGCGCTTGAGAAATTAGACTCACAAATTTCTCAAGATCAGCACTCTCAAGCCATTGAAGTTGCCCAGACCAGAATCACTACTCGCAAGCCACTTGCCTACATCTTAGGTGAAGCTTGGTTGATGGGGGTGCCTTTTTTCTGCAGCGAGCAAAGCATCGTTCCGCGCTCCTGGATTGCAGAATTAATTGTGGATGGATCGCTTGAGCCTTGGCTTCCAGCCGATGGCAAAGCACTTGACCTTTGCACGGGCAATGGCTCCCTAGCCATTCTCCTAGCGCTGGCATGCCCTGATATTCATGTAAGTGCTTGCGACATCAGTCTGCCTGCCCTTTCAGTTGCTTCACGAAATTTAGATCGCCATAGTCTGAGCACACAAGTTGAATTGCTTGAAGGTGATTTATGGCACGCATTGCCAGAGCCTAGCGATGACAATCGCTTTGATTTAATTATCTGTAACCCACCTTACGTTAATTCCACTTCAATGAGCGTTCTGCCAGACGAATACCATGCTGAACCAGCCTTAGCTTTGGCTGGTGGCGTTGATGGAATGGACCTAATTAGACGCATCATTGCAGGCGCGCCAGATTACCTCAATGAAAGAGGCGCTATTCTGATTGAAATTGGCAATGAGTATGAAAACTTCAAAAAAGCTTTCCCACAAATACCTGCAATCTGGATGGAAGTTTCTGCTGGTGATGAACAAGTTCTTCTGATTCAAGCAGAAGACTTGCGCTGATAATATAAATTAAGAATTAACCAAGCTCTGCAGCAGCAGAAATTGCCTCATCTATTCTTTCAACTGGAATAACCCTTAAGCCTGGTATCTTGGTTTTAGGCATATTAGCTTTTGGAATAATCGCAACAGTAAAGCCTAATTTAGCAGCCTCTTTAAGGCGCTCTTGACCACGTGGGCATGGCCGAATTTCTCCAGCTAGGCCAACCTCACCGAACACAATTAATTCCTTTGGTAGTGCCCGATTACGAATCGAAGACTGAATCGCAAGCAAGACTGCCAAATCTGCTGCTGGCTCGGTAATCTTGACGCCACCAACTGCATTTAAGAAAACATCCTGATCAAAGCAAGCCACCCCAGCATGGCGATGTAAAACCGCCAATAACATTGCTAGTCGATGTTGCTCTAAGCCAACCGCTAATCTGCGCGGATTAGGGACATGGGCCGTATCGACTAAAGCTTGAATTTCCACCAAAAGCGGACGACTACCCTCTTGGGTTACCAGAATACAAGCACCGGGTACCATCTCCGCATGCTGCGACAAGAAAATAGCGGAAGGATTAGCAACACCTCGCAACCCTTTTTCGGTCATTGCAAAGACACCCAGCTCATTGACTGCACCAAAGCGATTTTTGATCGAGCGAACTAGGCGAAAAGATGAATGGGTATCGCCTTCAAAATACAAAACGGTATCCACAATATGCTCAAGCACTCTAGGTCCAGCTAAATGTCCATCCTTAGTAACATGGCCCACCATTAAGACACAAATGCCACTTGATTTTGCTGCCCTAGTTAATTGAGCCGCACATTCGCGCACTTGCGCAACAGATCCAGGTGCAGAGCTAAGTACTTCTGAATACAAAGTCTGAATTGAATCCACGACCAATACTTGAGGTCTGACGGTATCCATAATGGATAATAATTTTTCTAGCTGAATCTCTGCCAATACTTCTAGCTGAGGAGCATCTAAAGCAATACGTTTGGCGCGAAGCGCGATTTGCGCAGCAGATTCTTCGCCACTGCTATAGAGCACATTCATACCCGCAGAGCTCATTTCGGCCAAGGCTTGCAAAAGCAAAGTTGATTTACCAATACCAGGATCACCGCCTAAGAGCACCACTCCACCAGGAACCAAGCCTCCACCCAACACTCGATCAAACTCCTCAACGCCCGTACTAAAACGAGGCAGATCCTCAGCGCTGATAGCAGATAACTTTTGACGTGGCAATGCTTGTGCCAAGCCTTGAAAACGAGAGTTGGAACTGACCTCTGGCAAACCCTCTTCAAGAGTATTCCAGGCCTGACAAGATGGGCATTGTCCCTGCCATTTAGCGGAAGTAACACCACATGACTGGCAGATATAAATAGTTTTAATCTTAGCCAATGTCTTGCCTAATCAAAGTTGGGTGAATGAAGATGGATCAGGAATTCAAAAATTAGTCGAGCTGAGTGCCCGCTTTATTTTCTTGAGAGCGCTTAGCCGCATCTTGACGACGCTTCTCTAGATCCGCCGCACGAGCTGCTGCTTCTTTTTGCTTTTCATCGTAATCACGTTGATTAGCGGTACGTTCAGCAGCCTTTTCAGGAGAGGCCCTTTCGGCTGCACGTTTTGCATCATTTTGATTTTTAATGCTTTCACGTAATTTACGCTGAGCTTCATGCAACTGAACTTCTTGCTCACGAATCGGGTCAATTTCTTTACGATATTCAGCCCGAGAATTACCCAAGCAACGACTTACCCAATAGTTTTGATAGCACTCAGAAGAGGCTTTACCCCAACGATACTTCGCCCACTCACGTTGCAACTCAAGCTCTTGCTCAATCTTATCTAACTGATCTAATTGAGCATCTTCGGCAGGCGTAGCCAAAACCACTCTACTTAAAGAGCAGCTCAATAAAAGCATTCCCAAACATGCTTTTATCCGGAGACTTGCGGTAATCCTCAAATCTCTACCTTCGCACCCAACTCAACCAAACGGTTAGCGGGAATCTTAAAGAAATCAGACTGACGCCCTGCATTTTGATACATCCAGCTAAATAAGCGCTCACGCCACATAGCCATTCCTGGAATTTCAGTAGACACAATCGTGTCACGCGATAAGAAGAATGAAGTATTCATCAAATCAAACTTCAGACCAGAGGATTTTTCAATCAACTCAATAATGTTGCCCATATCTGGTGTTTCGTTAAATCCATACACCGCACGGACGACATAAATATTATGACCAAGTTCGCGCAAGGTAATCCGCTCTTCATCCTTTACGTATGGCACATCCCAAATACTGACCTTTAAGAAAAAGACTCTTTCGTGAAGCACGTGGTTATGCTTTAAGTTATGAAGAAAAGAGACTGGCAGGTAATCCACATGTGCAGTTAAAAAGACTGCCGTTCCCTCAACCCGATGTGGAGGGTGCTTCATCAAGGAATCAATAAACTCTTTTAAATGAATTCCATTATTCACAGCATTCTGACGCAACAGCTGACGCCCTTGATACCAAGTCATCAACAGAAGGAAGCATGCAGCACCCAAGAGCAATGGGAACCAACCGCCCTCCATAATCTTTAATAAATTTGCAGCTAAGAATGCAAAATCCACCACCAAAAATGAACCAATTACTAAAGTTACTAATAATGCATTCCAACGCCAAACAACGCGCATCACAATAGCTGCCAAGAAGGTCGTAACGATCATGGTGGTAGTCACTGCGATTCCATAAGCTGCTGCTAAATTCTCGGATTTTTTAAATGCCAAGACAACAGCGATCACCAGCACCAAAAGCGTCCAGTTGACCAATGGCATATAAATTTGACCAATTTCACGATCAGAGGTGTGACGCACTTTCATGCGAGGCACAAAGCCCAAAAGAATCGCCTGACTGGTCATGGAAAATGCGCCAGAGATTACCGCTTGGGAGGCAATCACCGTAGCAACAGTAGCCAAAATCACCAAAGGAAATACAAATGCCTCGGGAACCATGAGGAAGAATGGATTGGTAATAGTTTCAGGGTTATTTAAAAACATTGCACCCTGCCCGAAGTAGTTCAGGATAAGGCAAGGCATCACAATAAAGAACCAGCCCATACGGATAGGCTTGACACCAAAATGCCCCATATCCGCATAAAGCGCTTCGGCACCCGTTAAAACCAAAAACACTGCACCTAAAACAATAAAGCCTTGCAATGCATGCTCTTGCAAAAATTTGAAGGCATACATTGGATTAATCGCAGCAAAAATTTGGGGATTCTGAATGACTTGGTTTAAACCCATCAATCCAATAACAACAAACCAAACCAACATCACCGGCCCAAAAAGATTACCCACTACTGCCGTACCAGTTTTTTGAATGAAGAAAAGAATTACCAAAATCACAATCGTCACTGGAATGACATAGCGCGTGAAATCACTGGAGATAACCTCCATCCCCTCTACCGCAGAAAGAACGGAGATGGCGGGAGTAATGATGGCATCCCCATAAAACATACAGGCACCAAAGACCCCAGCCATGATGATTAAGAGGGAGCGCTTTGAGTTGACCGGCGCAGTACGCAAAGCCAAAGCCATGAGCGCCAAGATACCACCTTCGCCGTGATTATTGGCACGCATCACAAACAAAACATACTTTAAGGACACCACAATCGCAAATGCCCAGAACACCATAGAGATCACACCATAGACGGCGGTTGGCGAAAAAGGGATACCATGATCAGGACTAAAACACTCTTTAAGCGCATACAAAGGGCTAGTACCGATGTCACCAAATACCACGCCGATTGCAGCGAGCATAAGTGTGACTGAAGCTCCTTTTTTATGGGGGTAGTCTTCTCGAGAAATCTCTACCGGTCTTAATAAGGATGATTCAGAAAACTCTGGATTGCTAACTGACATTATTTAGCCCTGACTATTGTTGCGTGGCAATATATTACTCCTCTTATCAAGAGGAAATAAGCCCTATTTAAAGCCCCTAAAACCCTATTATTCAGCAAGTTTTAACCGAAAGACTCGACAGGGCATCCCAAAAAATGGTAGAATATTAGCTTCAGACGCGGGGTGGAGCAGTCTGGCAGCTCGTCGGGCTCATAACCCGAAGGTCGTAGGTTCAAATCCTGCCCCCGCAACCAAATAAGTCATATGAATCAAGAGGATACGGAAGTATCCTTTTTTCATTTGTAGTATATAAGTTCATATACTACTTTTCTCAGTCATAATTAATCATTAGGTTTATGACTAATATGAACTCAAACAGGATTGGTGATTCATATGTTCGACTCCAGTCTATAAGTCAACATTTACCACCAGTAGTATCAACTTTGTATAAGTTATCAACTCTTGATTCGAACAAACTTAACAATTTGATTGATAGTCAGATTCTTACCCCAACTGTCACTTTGAAAGAAATTGTTGATGAGTTAAATCCACCATCCACGAAAACAAAACCTATTTCTATAGTCTTAGAAATGGATTCGACTGTTGATGAGGACACATTACAAGAAATTATTGATTCATTGGATAACTACAAAAAAGTTATCGAAGTAAAGATGAGTCAAGAAGTAAAAAACATTTTAAATATTTAAGGAATAACAAATGAATAAATTACTATCTGAAGTATTAAGACCCACCACATTCGAAGAAATCACCATTCCTGACGATATCAAGAAAAGACTCATACCCGTGACGACATCCTTGGAAGATAGAAGGTCATTTAGAGTCTTTTTGGGAGATTTAATTTTTGATACGAACATCAGTCATCCCGACCATGACCTTTTATACGATTGAACATTGGTAGTTCACCATATTCTTCTTGGAATGACTGTAAGTAAAAAGACTCCCATTTGAATGAGTCTTCATCTGAATTTATAGAGGAGTATTCAACCTCACTAATTCCCCATCCACTTCTTTCCGGATAACTTAATCGAGTTTTAATATTACCTTTACCGATGTAAAGAACCAATCCATTCTTATCACGGTAACGATAAATTCCACTTATATCGGTAGGTATAGAGTTTCGGTTATCAAATGAAACTTTGAATTCAAACGATGGTCTCAAAAGAACCATGAACAAACCAGACTGCTTATCTTTTATAATATTGAAAGTTCTATTCGACTTTGAGGGGTCGGATGAAATTGATTGGAGTATTTTTGACTTTTTGACGATTCCTTGAACCTTGACAGTTCTACCCCTTGAAACACCAGTTCTAATCATGGGGAGACTACCGGAATCGTCATCATAAAACTCAAAACCTAATTTGTATGGATCTTCATCGTCCCATAAAAAATCTACAGTATTTTTATCCAAAAATTTATTGTTTATGATGAACTTAGATGAAAAATAGAATTTTTCATTAGAAATAGTAAGGCACTCATCCTTGGAGGGGGTCTTGTCAATAATGATTTTTCTGAACACCATGTTTAGACCTTGATATAAAAAATTAGAACCAATTTACCATCAAAATCTGTATTCAGAAATGGTTATGGAAAATGGTGTGTTGGATGGTGTTGGAAAGATGTATTTACAGTAATTTTTGAAAGTTCAAGAATCAGTTATTTCTTATGTATGATAAGGTCGATACCATGAATACCTTTGTGTTTTGTACTGATATCAACTATTTAAGATATATGACAGTTGCTATCTTATCTTTACTTAAAAATGCTACCTCTCCAGTTAAAATTTATTGCTTACACGATGAGTCAGTTCAGGAATTAAATTTACAACATATTAAACAGTTATCCCAACGTTATTCAACGGAAATTATTTTCAAACGAGTTGATATTGACATATTAAAGCATTTAAAAACTCACTCCTATTTCACTACTGCAACTTTCATTAGAATATCTATTCCTAATTATCTAACTGATGAAAAAAAAGTAATTTACCTAGATTCTGATCTTATTGTTTCAAAAGATTTATCCACACTTTTTAATCTAAATATAGACAATTATGCACTTGCGGGAGTATATGACCGTCTTGGGGAGTCAAGGACAGGCATCAAAATTTCCAAAAAAGGTTTCTATATTAATTCAGGGGTAATGCTTTTGAACTTAGATAGTCTACGACGGGAAAATTTTTTTGAAAAATGTCTTAATTTATACGAAAATTTTTCTCAGGAATTTACCTTAGTAGATCAATGTATTATTAATAAATGTGCGCATGGAAAAGTATTGACGATTGGGGATACATGGAACCATTTGACCTACGCAAATTCAATCTCAACTAAAAATTGGAATAAAGCAAAAGATAAAAAAGCAATTTTTCACTTTAGTGGAAGAATTAAACCTTGGCACATGGCATCTCGTTCGTACATTTCTGAATTTTGGTGGAGTTATGCAAATGAAGTAGGTGATAGTAGTCTACAGGTTATAGAAAGTAACGACGTAAGGGATCTATATATCAAATATCTTTCACTTAAAGAAGATTCTAAATTTGAAGAAGGGTTTTTACTTCAAAATAGGATCATTGAGTCATTAATAAAATATGTCAATGAATTGAATGATTTATCTGATTTTGACAAAGCAATCTTTAATAATTCAATTGAACTACAAAAAATAGAGAGAGAAATTTACCATAAAGAATTATTGGTAGAAAAGGGATGTGTTGTTGGAGAGTCAATTATTTCAAAACTTCTTTTAAGAATGGGAATTAAATCTCTATAGAAATGTTTTGAAATTATGATTAAAGTGTCGAAAAAATATATCTTTATAACTATAAAACTGAATATACCGTTCCTACACCAATCTGCAACTGTTTTGAGATTGCCTTGATACCCATACCTTTATCCCTAAGACATCTCACCGCATTTCTCATGCCGTCATTCATCTTGGTTGGCGCCCCAGCTTTACTCCTCTAGACTTTGCCGTTTGAAGTCCTGCACAGACTCGTTCACGAATCAGACTGCGTTCATATTCTGAGAGTGCTCCGAAGATATTGAACATCATTCTTCCTGAACTTGTTGATGTATCCATTCCTTGTTGTAGAAAATACAAGTCAACTTTCATTGATTGCAGTTCATTGAGTATTTCTACGAGATTTTGTAGTGACCTGCCGAGTCTGTCGATTGACCAACATATAATCATGTCAAATCGACCTTTGAACGAGTCTTTCATCATTGCATCTAAAGAAGGCCTGTCTGCACGAGACTTTGCTCCTGAGATGCCGTTATCGACATACGCTTGAACTATGATGTAGGCACTAATACAAGACGGTAGACACCAGTCAACCCAGCCCTAAGATTTACCCCATAATCTTGACATTGGATTTTTGCCGTACCTAGTAGGGTTCTAGCGTGCGTCCTACGCCTTAAAAGAATTCGTTGCTACTCGAATATCTAGCAAATTTAGTTACTTACAGAGCGAAAGGCGCCATGTAGTGTACTGCGCAAATGCTCCTTCATTGTCACTTTACTTGTGTAGAAATACATACTCGCCACCCCAATCATGCCCTGGAGGATTGTCTTGATATTCTCGACAACGCTCTATAAAAATTTTGCAGGCTTGATCATTTGGGCGTAAACAAAGAAGTTTCTCAAATCTAAAAATAGCCTTATCCCAGTCTTTTTCTAAATATGAATTTACAGCCTTACTAAACATCTCAAAAAACTCTGCATCGGAGCCTGTAACATCGCCCTTACGAGAGACTAATTCATAGATAGGAACTGGCTCTGATTTACCCTTAACAACAACTATATCTAGCAACCTATAAACAAACTCATCGGGCAATTCATTAAGTACAGATTGACTAATAATAATAGAGGTTGCATATTCTTTATTGAGCCCCTCGAGCCGACTCGCAAGATTAACTGGGTCTCCCATTGCTGTATAACTCAAGCGCTGATTTGATCCAATATTTCCCACAACAACATCACCTGTATTTAGTCCAATGCGCGCTCTAAATGCAGGGCGTCCTTGACTAGACCATTCTTGAGCCAATGTTTTTAGACGGACATTACATTCGATTGCAGCCAAACAAGCTTGAGTTGCATGATCAGCAATCTTATTTGGGGCACCCCAAAACGCCATGATTGAGTCGCCAATATATTTATCAACTGTCCCTCCGTGTTTTAAGATTATTGAAGTCATTTCAGTTAAGTATTCAGAAATTTGACTAGATAATTCATTCGGCGTGAGTTTTTCTGAAATTGTCGAAAAGTCTGCAATATCAGAGAAAAAAATCGTTAAGCGCTGTCTTTCACCAGAAGCATCAATTTCCTCCCCTTTTCGAATGAGTTGCTGAACAAGTTCGGCTGGAATGTATTTTCGGAAGGAACGCAATCCAATTTTCATTGCATTCATGGCTTCAACAAGCCCCTTCAGCTCATCTAGTTTAGCTGGAATTTTGATGGCCCCATCAAGCTCGAAATTTTTAATTCTTTCCGTCTCTATGACCAACCCCTTAATTGGCAAAGTAATCATTCGATACAGCAAGATTATGATGCCCGAGGAGAGCAAAAATCCTAATAAGCAAATTAATATTGCATTAGTTTTAATTTTCGAAAGGGCATTAAAGTAATTTGTTTCACCAACAAATTTCAATAAAATAGTGTAATCCCCTTGAAAATTTTTAATAGGTATGTAAATTATTTTTGCATTTAATGATTCATCCAATTCAGTCAACGGCACGCCCGCTTTGGCACTCTTTAATACATATTCTTCGGGCATCAAATTCTTAAAAAACTTTTCTTTAGAGTCGCCTGCCGAGTCAATCAATGCCCGATCATCAACAGAGCCCGAACCACGAGCTAGGTTATAAATTGCCCAATCACCTCGATAGCTTTTAATAAATCTATTTAATAAATTGTCGCCTAATTCATAGCCAGTTTCTAGGAAACCGACCTGCTTAGATTCTAAAAATAATGGAATAACTGAGCGAAACCCATAACCAGTCGTACCTTGCGTTAAACCAGATACAATAGATTTAGTTGAATTTGCTTTATTTATATTTGGGCGATTTTCAGCAGAGTCATTGAATTTCTCAGGCTGTTGTGCCCTATAAAAAAACTTCCAATCAGGCGATTTTTCAGGTTTGTAAACGAATTGAAGCTGAGCAAAACCTAATGGTTTTAGATCTTTCCAAATATTATCTGCTATGGGGCGCAAAAGATCGCGATCAGATTTAGAAATTGCATTTATTAACTGAGTATTTCTTGAAATCGCAATCGCAACGGCATCAGAAAGCTTTTGAACCTCGTCTACTTTATCGTACACCCCTTCAATTATTACTTCATTAGCCAGCTCTTCCGAAACTTGAACCAATGAAACTGTTTGTTTGTAAAAAATTACAGTTAACAGAATCAACAAAAGTTGAATCCACAAAAATACAAGTACAAATGAATTTTTGAGCTTAAATATTTGAGTCCATTTACTTAAGTACATGCCCGCCTTTTTCTTTGCATCATTTTGCAAAAGAATTGATTGAACTCATGGTATGTCGTCCAGTGGATTTTATTTCAAGTCTAGCTGAGTTATTTGGTTTAAGTTTTGGCTAATCGCTCGTAGATACTAACAAATTTTTATTGCACTACATGCCTCAATCAACCTTTATTTAGGCATTAGCTGAACTCAAGACCGCAGGGGAAACCCTTAGATGCGCTAGAGAATCTTTTTGAGTGCTCACAAAGTTACCAAGGTAATTTTAGCGGGTTTGTAGGGGAGATAATTCAAGCCACCTTCTAGGAATCCCAAAACCATCCCAACAAAACCCTTATCCCAATCTTTGCATTGAGCTAGCGGCACTTATTGATTCTTATAATAGCTCTCCAGGCAATGCAGAACCCGCCTATCACTCACGTAAGCATTTTCAAGATGTCTGTCTCGCCTTATAGGCTCGATTTCCGGTTGGGGTAGGGTTGATAGCTAATACAACATTAAACCCTATACTCGTTCAAAATCTACCCCAAAAAATTACCGGCAAACCTCCATGAAGCCCCTGAACATTAAAAATTTATTTATCTTGGCCTTGTTGTTTGGTTGGCTCGTGCCGGCAGGAGCGCAAACTTGCGACAACATCTCCAGTGACGCAACGGTAACAACTTCCTGCTCAACTGGAATCGTTTGGACTGGCGGTGATCTAACCATTGGCAAAAGCGGTAATCATGTATTGATAACAGATAACCATTTGTTTGTTTCTGCACTAGGAGCAAATAGTGGCGTCTTTAACTCCCTCACAAACTCTACAGGAAGCACTATTGGTGATCTTGGTGGGGCTATTGGCGTTCAGAATAATCTTGGTAGCGCCATTACAAGCTTTGTTAATTTTGGCACCATTACAGGAAGCAGCGCTATTTGGAATGATGGCAATATTAATTACCTAGACAATTACAACAATATAACCGGGGGCTCTGGAATATGGAGCACTGGAAATATTGGCGTTATTAATAACTGGGGATCAATTGCCGTTACAAACACTGCCATTTGGAATGATGCAGGTGGCTCCATAGGAGCGATCAATAATTACGGCTCCATTACCACGAGCTTAGTAGGAACAAACGCCATAAGCAATGCTGGGAGTATCACAATCCTAAATAATTTTGGATCAATAATTGACGCCGGAGGCTTTGGAGGCATCGGGAATGCCGGACATATTGGCACGCTAAATAACTCAGGCCTCCTGGCTGGCGGCTTCGGTGGTTGGGGAGTTTCCAACGCTGGTGCGATCGGCACATTAATTAACTCAGGCTCGATAACTGCAGGTGATTATGGTGGGGGAGTATGGAATCAATCTAATAGCACCATCTTAAACTTCACCAATTCAGGCTCTATAACAACCACCAGCAATGGCATTGTCAATGATGGCAATATAAGCACATTAATTAACTCAGGCTCCATAAATTCTATTGGCGGCGCTATAAATACCAATGGCACTATTACGACTTTGATAAATACGGGATCTTTAAATGCAGGGGAAAGTAATGCAGTAATATCAGTTACTGGTGCCGGTGAAATAACAACCCTTACGAATACAGGCTCCATAAATGCAGCTTATGACGGCACCGGCATTTCTAATAATCACTTTATTAGAACTCTAAATAATTATGGGTCTATAAGCGTTCCCGATGGTGGCGAAAATGCGATCTATAACACTGGACAAATTACCACCTTAAATAACTATGGGTCTATCAGCGCAGGCAATAGCACAGGAATTACCACGATAGGTATCTTCAACGATGGTGGACTCATTCCCACCTTAAATAACTTTGGATCAATAACAGCCGGAAGTGGTGGAGTTGGAATTCAAAATAATGGTTCAATTACGACCCTTAACAATAGTCAGGGTGGTAATCAATCTTCCCTATCGACTACTGCCCTGAGCTTTTCAGGAAACATGCCAACCAACTACAACATTGGATTTGTTAGCCCCACACACTACGGGCAACTGTCGACAGATCCTGGTAGTAGCCCAACAATTGCAAATGTTGGAATTTATGGAGCGCCACTTCTAACCTCCAGAATTTATGCAAGCGTATTGCTTGGCGATGTGATCGTCACCAACCTGCAAAATAGATATGACAATATGACAGTTGCATTAGTGAGTAATTCAATAACAAACAACTTGGATATGACCTTTACAGGCATTTCATTAATGGGTACGCAACAATCCCTGGTTAATACTGCAAATTCGCTTGCGCCAATCTTTACACTTCAAAACTCCGTCTTAGCCAATAGTTTTTCATATGACTGCAATACCTTTGGTAAGAACAATATCTGCATATCTGCTGGTGGACGCAATACTGCAGTATCTGCTGCTAACGGTTTAAACAATACCAGCGCATTACTCATTGCAGCTTATCGCCCTCACCCAAACTACCGAATTGGTGCTTATGCTGATCAAAACTTGTCCCTAAACAATGCGGGTTCGACCGTTAACCTAAGTACCAATACTCCACTTATTGGCATCTTTGGCGCTTGGAATGGGCGCTCGGATGGCACAGGCTCTGAAGTCAAAGTTTCAGCAGCATATGGTCAAAAAAACACAACCATTAATCGTCAGGCAGTTGGACTGGGGGAGTCTGGCACAGGATCATCTCAATTAAATAGTCAAGGCGTGCAAGCAATTGCAAAATATGGATTTACCATTGCTGACGATACAATCGTCTCACCATACATGGGCGTCAGATATACCCAAAATAATATGAATGGCTACAGTGAAATTGCAACCACCACAACTACATTGCCGCTGACTTACTCAGCACTAAACACAAATGCTACTACGGCATTGATTGGAGTTGGAGGATCTTACAAAGGCATCTCCCAAACAACTTTATTTGCTAGCGCTGGCATTGAATCAGATACCAATACTTCCAATGGATTCTATTATGGTTCAAACACTGGCATTCCCGGCATCACACCAGTGAATTTCAATGTCAACCCAGTAAAAACTAGACCAACAGCAACATTAGGTGCTTACTATGACATTGAGAATAACCAACGATTAGGTATTACTGGTATCTACAGACAAGAGGCATATCAAGCCGTTCAAACAACAACTGTAATGGCGACCTATACGGTTGGTTTATAAGTAAGTAAAAACTGATTATTCAACCCGCTTAGTGAACTGCCCCCTTGGTTGGATTTGGTGTCCAACTTTTAGGGGTCAAGTTCAATCAGCGGGTTTTAGCCAAGAAACTAAAAACTAAACGTTGGCTCAATAGGGGTATAAGGGTCCGCAGAACCCGTCTCAAGCGCCTCAGCCTCTTCCTCGCCTTCAGGTTGTCTAAAATATTTTGAATACGCGGCAGATCTAGGATTATTCGTTTGACCATCCACCTCATCTACAGAAATCTTAGGGGATATAGGCTGCGAGTTAAATTCCTTTAACTGCTCTTTTGTATAAGGAGAATAGGTGATATTCTGTGCAAATACAGCCAATGGAGAAGTTAGCCCACCGCACACCATTACAACGGTAATGAGGGGGCTCAGCAGTGTAGAGAATGACTGAAACGACTTGGTCATTTCAAGCTCACCAGATAAGACAGCCACCCCTGTAGAGTTAGTTACCTTTACCATCAACTGCTTTTAAATAACCCTTGATATAGGCGGGCGGTACATAGAGATCACTCTTAATTCCAGATTTAGAGGAAATACTGATTTGGAAACCGTCTTTACTATGGCTGCGCAAG
>Ga0364921_10304_pt1 | contig 15735 bp, 28 predicted proteins | sample ExccelJu500001D3_2_FD_206956 | JGI IMG/M metagenome (GOLD analysis project Ga0364921, IMG submission 206956) | Enriched cells from Trout Bog Lake Hypolimnion, Wisconsin, USA - BchlTB.June20.5000.01.D3 | ecosystem: Environmental > Aquatic > Freshwater > Lake > Hypolimnion/Profundal zone | place...
AGCAGGCGGCCAAGATGGGCAATGTGCTCTACCAGCTTCCCTGCTACTGCCGCTGCGACCGCGCGCTGGGCCACACCAGCCTGCGCAGTTGCTACGAGGGGCTGCACGGCACCGAGTGCTCGACGTGCGCCAAGGAAGCCTTCTTCACGGCGAAACAGTTGAAGCTGGGCAAGACGGTGGCGCAGATTCGCGACGCCATCATCCGCCGCGAGTACGAGTCGATCGATCTGGAGAAGCAGTAGGGAGCGGCAAAAGCCGAATCGGCGTAGAATGGGGAATGCAGAACGAGCCAGTTGGCCCGGCTCGCACCTGGGCGTCTTGCAGTGGTTGTGGGCAGGATGCCGGCAGTAATGGGGGCGTCACGGTTTCGACGGGATCGATTGCGGCTTTGGAGTCATGCCGGGGGGTGAGCACCCGTAATCGCTTGCAAAACTAAAGTTGCCGACTACAGTCTGCCACTTGCTGCTTAATTAAATAAGCAGCCGTCTTCCACGGCTTCGCCTACGGGCTGTGCGCGGACGTCATACAGTAGGCTGGCAGAAGCGGCTCGGTCCGGGCGGCCCATGCGAGATCAATCGGACTAGCTTTCGGCGCATCTTGTCCGTTCTGAGCGTCGCCGGCGAAACCCAAAGGGAATCGGACAACGCATGAACACTCCTGGCTGACAGCGATTTCGGACGCGGGTTCGACTCCCGCCGCCTCCACCAACATAAACTATTGATTCTAAAGGCTTTACTGGATTCAAAAAACTCGCGTGTGTAGTACGTGTTATCGTGGCTTCATGCTCACGATTTTCCGTCGCCATATTGAGTCCTGCAAACATGCCTCGAAGGGGCGCAAGCATCGCGCTTGTGGTTGCCCTATTGCGGTCGAGGGCAGATTGCGCGGGCGCATGATTCGCAAAACCCTCGACGTGAGGAATTGGGAAGCCGCGCAGAAGATCGTCCGAGAGATGGAAAGCGGCAAGCCTGGGGAAATCCCCAAACTTGAGGACGCTGCCAAACGGTTCATTGAAGACTTGACCGCCCGTGGGCTGTCGAGTGACACGATCAAAAAGTTCGAGCTGTTGACCAGCGAGTTGTCGGCGCGATTCCCCAGTTGGTGCGTTGACCAGTTCACGCCGGACGATCTGGGGAAGTTCAGGGAAAAGTGGAAAGTGAGCGCGTCCACGGCTCGAAAGAAATTGGAGCGCCTCCGGTCGTTCTTCAAATTCTGTCTTGAGCGAAAGTGGATTGAGACGAATCCCGCAAGCTCGCTGCGCGCGCCGAAAGAAATCTCGATAGAGAAGAAGCCCTACGACACCGCAGAGCTTGAGAAGATCGCCTGGGCGATTCCCCTCTTCCCGAGAAAGGGAATCTACGGAGAGGACAATAGAGAGCGCATCAAGGCGTTTGTGTCGGTCCTCCGGTGGACGGGGCTTCGCATCAGAGATGTCGTCGAATTGAAGCGTAGCGCGATTGACAAGAAATTTATCACCGTCCGGACGCATAAAAACGGAAAACCCGTCCAGCTTCCCGTCCATCCCGAGATGGTCGAGGCGCTCTCAAAGATGAACGGGGTGGAGTATTTCTTCTGGTCGGGCGAAGGGAATCCAAAGTCCTGCGTCGGGGATTGGCAGAGGACGTTCAGGAGATTGGGTGTGATCGCCGGAGTGCATATTCACGCCCATCGCTGGCGTCATACGTTCACCACTCAACTGCTTTCTAAGGGCGTGCCAGTCTCCGAGGTCGCGGCGATTTTAGGAAACAGCCCGAGGATTATTGAAAAGCATTACAGCCAATGGATTCAGGCCCGACAGGAATCGTTGAATGCCGCCGTGATGCAGACCTGGCAATGAGCATCTTCTCATTCAATCGTTTCTGGTTCTTCTTCTTGCAAGCGAAACATACTGCCTTTTGAGGGTTGCAGTATGGGGAATCCTCGCGCTCGATGGTCGCGCCACATTTGGTACAAGGCGCGGTCATTCTCTATTCGCGTCTTCCATTTTCTTCTTGAGTGCCGCAAGCGTCGGCAATACATTGTCGTCGTTCATTACAAACGGAACAAGACTGTGGCACTTTGGACAATTACACAAATAGCATTTCGAGTGTTCTCCACGCTGACACGCTTTTGAGATGTCGTTTTCTTCATTCATATTTTTGATGATTTCCCGCTGATTTGCCATGCGACTTTTTACAGGCCGGATGGTCTGTTTTGAAAAATCGACGCTCGCGCTCTGAGCGATGGAAAATCAACCCGCAAGACCGTAGCTATCGGTTGCTTGTTATCCGTGGTGTACCCACGCCTATTCCCATCGCGCAAAGCACGATGTCATATCGCGGCTCTTTTGTGTTTCACCCTTCGCTGTGTCTCGTTGCCGATTTGCCTTTCGTGTTGGATCGCAGTGATTGAAGATGGACGGGGAAACCGTGCGCCCCTCTCTGCCCTCAAGCCGGAGGACATTCTCCTGCGTCATTCAGAGGCGGCTCGTGGCCGCGTTTCCGTCTGCGGTGGCTCTACCAAACTACCAAGTGATTCGCTGGTGGGGAAGTTGTAGGCGTGCGCTGCCGCCTCGTTATTCCTGTAAGCAGGGGATTTGGGGCTTTCCCAGATCGTGTAAGCAATCTGGAGCCCCGCGAGCCTTACAGCTCTCCTCCCCCATCAACGAACCACATTCCGCATTACAGGGTCGCAAAGTCGCAAAGCGTTGCCCTGCTTGTTGCCCGGATTGCCCGGCGCAACTTCACTCTCAGATGAAACAAAAACCGCTTACAGCTCGCCTCGTCCCCGTCCTTTGCGAGTATAGAGACAAGACGATGTGTAAACGGTCTTGGTGCAAAAGGACTTTGGAAGTTGTGAGCGATTTCTGATTTCAGTATAGGGAACGTTCTGGCAGGCACAAGGTTACAACCTGGGGATAACTCATCCGTCGAGCTTTTGGATGTGCCAACACGTCCAGCGATGTCCGAGTCCGGCGTCGATCATCATGTCGGCCATGTGGATCGCGTCTGCGGGAATGAGCGGCGAACCTTTGAAATTGAAACGGCGCTCGGCCTCTTCCCAAGTCGATGTTCCATTGAACTGAAGAATCCCGTGGGAGATCTGGTGATTCGAGTCGGGACGGGAGATGTTCACCCCAGAACTCTCGCATTGTATGAGTTTCGCTATCTTTGAAGGGTTGTGGACATCAAAGGGCACCGTATACGCCCAGCTTTGACCAGAAATGAGGCTAGACGGCGTTTTGACTGGCTGGATGGCGTAAGAGGTTGGCAGGCAGAGAATCGACGAAATAAGGGCAGTTGCAGCGCATAGAGTGTTCAAAATTATGGACGGTGCTCTCACCCACGTCCCGCCCTAGTTCGGGCATTCCCTCATTGAAGGGGAAGGTTGGTTGACGACCATTTAAGCCTAGCAAAGCCCCTGGAAACCGCAACGGCGGCTGTCCACAGTATAAAAACCTCGGTTAAATGGATTGCCGGCGCCCTAAAAATCGAAATAAGGCAGGTTACGGACGCTCTCAGAAGTGCGATACTGTATGGTATTCATTCCAATACAGATCGGACGACCGATGGCGACGCAGCGTTTTACTGGACCACTCCTTGCCTTGTATGAAAGCGCCAAGAAAGCATCAGAGAGAGATTTGCGCAGTCTGGAGACCTCGGACGCTCTCCTTGCGGTCGTCGTTGCCTGTCTACGGTTCCTTGAATCGAGTTGCCAAACCGTGGAACTCAATTCGACGATTGCAAACAAAAAATACATGGCCTATGTCCAGACGACCCAGCCGGACGCTCTTTCGCGTCCGATGATTATCGATCAATTCGAGCCTGACCCCGATGTGGTTGCCCGTGATTGGGTGGCGTGGCGGGAAAATCGTCCCGTGGGAGCCATAGAGTTGGGCAGGATGACGTATACGATGGCAATGGCATATTTCGCCGCCGTTGATCTCTTCGACCGTGGAAACAAGAAAGGTCCGGCGACGTATTTTGAATGCCTCATCGGGCACCTCTTCGCCAGGAGTTTTGGCGTCATCCCCACAAAGAAGGCGACAATTCAGGTTGGGACAAAGAAAGTTCGCCTGACTATGGACTTTCTTTTTGATCTGGGTGAGGGGCAAGCAAAAATCCATCTGCCAGTCAAGACATCAACGCGTGAGCGCGTGGTACAGGCTTGGTCGCATCAGCGGATACTCGACGCTTCGTATGGGGAAGGGTTCTACACCGGAACGCTGGTCGTGTTCTCAGAGACGAAACTCGACCTCAAGACGCGAACGGTGGTTGAGATTTGCGTCCCTGACCAATGGCTTGCCTATCAGACGAAGCTGGCGCGCATGGAACGGATTTACTACTTCGATATTCCAAAGCGTTATGCAGACTTGTGCGCTCAATTCCCCACGATCCAACTCAAGCCGTTCAGCGCGTTTTTTCTGGAAATAGAAGAAGCTCGGCGCGGGTTTCGCGCGTGAGATGGGGACGGTTGGGAAGACCCTTCCATCTGACTTTCCCATTGGACTTTCTGAATACGATAAAGAACGAATGATTCTTCCGGGCGTGGGCTTGTATCAAGACTCTGCTTACGCCTGGGCGGTTGTTGCGCATGAGAACAAAAAGGTCTTCGGTAACAAACCCATAAGTATTGAGTTCATTGATGAGTTCGACGTGGGTTAATCGCTGCTGATTGGCGCACACTTCGTCTCCGCACTTCACGATATAGAACCCTTCATTGCGGAGCACGCGATGGGCTTCCTTGGCTTGACGGAAATATAGATCTAAAACGGCATCGTGGTATTTCTTCGTGCTGTTGATGGCGTTGTTTTGATAATAGTCTTCGTAATTCTGATGGTCTTTGTGGGCGCTACCGCCGGGAGTATGCATATAGGGTGGGTCGAATACCACGCAATCAATCGTCTCCGGCTCATAAGGTAACGCGAGCGCATTGACCTTTGACTTCAAATCGGTCGCGAGGAGGTTGTAAGCTCCTTTAGGAACCTTGCGCCAGAACACTCCTTTGCCATACGTTACGTCGGCCACCGTACTTCCCTCGGCGACGTAGAGGGAAAGAATCTGGGGGAAGAGATCGTCATTGTTCCCTACGCACGCGGAATGGACCAGTTCATTTGTTGCGATACCATTCGCCGCTTTGCGTTTTTCTTTCACTTTGAGGATGGGTTCCAAGGGATTCTCCACGCTCAGTTTAGCATCAAAGACGCTGTGCAAAATAAACACCCCTCAACTTCGAGGGGTGTGCTCCGCTTCTTTGGGCGGGGCGTAGGTGGTTAGAATCCACTCCTGCTCATGGAAACAGAAGTAGAAGCAGAGGACTTCCCCGTCTTCGCAGGGAATCTCCTCAAGAGTTCGGGAGTCGCGGAAACATGAGCCGTCACATTCCATTTCTCCTCCTGACAACGAGTACGTAGTCGGGGTCGAGAAACTTCTCGTTGATCTCGGCGGCGATTCGTTCTGGTGTAAGGTTCGAGAACAACATGTGCCAGGCGGTGTGCTTCTTGTGCGGAAGGAGAGAGATGTTCTTTTTCTCTGCCACGCCGCCTAGTGATTTGGGTTTGCGGTGGTGGCGGGTCATCATATGACCTCCTAGTTGACGTGGTTGAAGAACTCGCCCAAGCTGGCCGTCGCCTTGTAGAGCGGGATGGGGTCGAGCTGCTTGAAGGCTCCGGTGAACGCGTTCTGGAGGGAGTATTCCGTCCGTGGAGCGAACTCCGGATACTGCGGGTTGAAATACTGCTGATGGACTACCCGCGCCAAGTGCTTCGGCGCTTCGAGTTCGTCTTCGATGAATGCGCGATAGATGATCTCCTTCGCCTGGCCGTCCGTGAGCTGCGCCTGACGCCAATGGTCGATCTGCTGAGCCATGGGCTTGAAGTGGCGTTGCATCTGGTCCACGCCAACCGCCAATGCGTCTTGAAGGTTGAAGTGTTTGGAGTGCTTCGCCAAGACCGGCTGGAAGTCGCCGGAAAAGGCCATGTTGTCGCAGACGAGGATGCGGACGCCGACCACGAGGCCGAGGCGCATGGATTTGTCGTTCGCGTTGCGAAGGCCGAGGGAAAATCGATACCCGTCGCCCATCGTTTCGAGGTCCATAACGCCAAACAGCTTCATGCCGTCCGGGCTGACCGCGTACTCGTCCTTCACGACATTGATGTGCCGGAAGGACAGGGTTTCCAAGAGCGAGTTCACGAGGTCGATGTGAGCGATGGGCTTGTGGGTGTCAGTCGGTTCGGGTGGAAGAATCTCAACGAGCTGGTCACGAGTGAGCAGCTCAGTGCCGGTATGCGCCATGAGAGTCATGGTGTTCTCCTTATGAAGTTCTCAAGGTTGCTGAGGGCTTGATTGCCCTGTTCTCGCGGCGGGTCGAAGCACCGCGAGAACGGGAGAATCAAGAGAACATCTTTCGGTACAACCTCGTGGCGTCCTTTTGGGAGAGTTTTGCCCACTCCTCTGCTTCCAAACGCATCACTTCCGCGTGGGACATATCGGGATTGAAATAGTGGAGAGCTTCATGGAGCAAATTCTTGACTGGTGGGATCTTCTTCTTTAGGTCTATTTCGATAAGTTCGCCCGCGATCTGCGCAAAGGCTCTTTCTCTTCCAAGCGAACGGAAGTTGAACTTGAGGTTTTTAGAACGGAGGACTTTTCTAACGAGCGGTGTCATTGGTAGAGTTTGCCGTCGGGGGCATAGAAGGAGTTCTTCGCCGCGACTACGGGGAAGAGGGAGAATGTGTCTTCGTCAAAGAAGTAAACCGCGAATCCGTTTATCCACTTGGTCGGCATACCGCGATTCCATTTCGGGTTCGTGTCTGCCAAACACGGAAGCGCATAGCCGGTATGGGTTTCGTCTATCCCTTGCGGGGAGATTTTGGTATACGCCTGTAGGGTGTGATGGTGTCCGAAGGCGACGTTGCGGTTGTAAATCTCGACGATCTTCTTCGCTACGTTCACGGGAGTGTACGAGCCCGATTGAAGATCGCCGTGGATGAAATAGAGCTTCCCTAATTTGAGATGCTTCCGATAGTCGATGACCTCGATGTTCAGCTCGTCGAACGGAAGACAATAGCGTGGCTCAATCATTCCCTCAAGCCCTGGAAACATGTCCACCATCCGGTCGGCCCATTCCTCATGGTTGCCGAGCATGTAGTAGATTTTGCATTTCTTCCCGACTATCTTCCGGTGTCTGCGGAGAATCTTGGCGAAGTTCTCGTAGTCCTTTTTGAGCCTCTTTCCTTCGAGGGAACGGCGGTCGTTGTGTTCTAAGGCGTGATGAGAGATGGCGTCCATGTCCATCATGTCGCCCACATACAACAAAGCGTCCCAGTCGCGGGACGCCATGTATTTCTCAACACTGTTCAAGAGAACCGGATTGTCATTCGGAAATTGCGCGTCAGCGAGTATGAGCGCCGCGTACCTTCTCGGACTGATCGACGCTGAAGAACTCGATCTGGTTGCCGGTCTCAAAGGTATATATGCTGTTCGTCTTATCCCATCGCGCATCGATGAAATAACCCTGCGTCTGCATTATCAAAAGGAAATCTCGCATGACGCCTCGGCGTAGATGCGGGAATGATTCGGAAACGATGCTGATGAGAAGCGGCGCTTCGGCCTTGGTCTGGGCAAGGTCGATGAGAACCAAAAGAATCGAGACGGTCTTGCTCGCTGATGTTCCGCCCTGGACGGCCCTGATACGCTTATTGAGCCTCAGTACCTTTTGTGTCGCGGTCGTCGCGGTGTACATTGGCTAGAATTGGGGTGGGCAGGTCCTTGCCGTTGCTCGTGAGATCGAGTTTGTCGCCGAATTTCTTGGGAAGGACCTTCGAGAGATACCATTTACGGGTGTCTACACGGAGACGTGAGCGCGTGGTGAACTCTCGGTTCTCTACGATCTGCTCTTTGCCGCCGATTTTAACGACCATCGTATCTTTGGAGCTGTCGTCTGCGATGTCGAGCAGCTCATCGAACATAACTTCAGCCTGGGAAGCTCTAGCGCGCGCGTAGTTCTCCGAAAACGTCTTCTTATCCTCGTCCAACAACCACAAGTAGACGGTCGATGTCGCTGGCATATCGTCGTTGTTCTTACAGATCGACAACAAGCTCTCGCCCAACGAAAGGCGTCTGCAAATCTCTTTCCCTAGCTCCTCTGTGTATATCTCCGGTCTTCCTAACATCTATTTCTTTACGTTTAGTTTGTATACGGGAATCCATGCCTCTTGGATGTCCCCTCTTTCGGTGATACGGCGAACTTTTGCCTTCCCCTTCTTCATCTTGAGTACGATACATTCCGAGCCATCCGGCGCGATGACCCACTCTCCGTTCTCTATCGCCTCAAATATATCCATTACTCTAACCATGAGTTATGCACAGTTGTATGTCAAGGGGCGTCCGTCATACTAAAGGTAATGCCACGTCAATCCCGCTTGTCGCCTGATGATCTTCTTGAAGTGAAGCGTCTGTATGCTGATGGGATGAGTAGGGAAGCTATAGCGGCGGTTTTATCTACGCGTGGAATCTCCATCCATCCTACAACCCTGTATTACCATCTTGGCTTGGGGAAGAAGAAGCATCGTGTGAAGTCCTATCTGGATTATCTTCGTGAGGATTGCGCTCGGCGGGGCGTTCCGTTCAAGAATCCACGCTCGCGCGGTATGTGGAGCTAGAACGTATGTCGGACGATCTCAAAGACTACGTAGACGACGGCTACCATGAACACTACGACTTTCAATATCCTGAGAATCTTCTTGTAGGTGTTCTGGTTCATTTGTGGGTATCAAACTCTTTCTTCAACCCCTCTGTAATAATGATTTCTTTCGTCTTTATTACTTCATTTGGGATAAGTCCTAGAAGGAACCTTTCCATGCAGAGATTACATATGACCTTTGGAAGTTCGTCATAATAGCCATCCTCGCTTAGATAAGCGATGTCTTGTTTGCATTGTACACAGGTTATTCTTTCCATATTATTCGATACTTCCGGGCACTTCTACAGTTTGTGACGCTCCGTTTCCGGTGATCGTGAGGGTTCGCGGGCCGGATGATGCGGGCTGATATTCGAATACTGCTCCAATCGTGAAGTCCGGTCTGTTGAACACGGTAACGTCATGGGTGATTTCAACGTTACTCGCGGTAGCCCATTTGTCGGCCACTGAGCTGTGGGTGATCGCTCCGTTATCGTCCGCCGTGAGGGTCAAAGGAACTCCCGCGACCGGCTGGCCGTCTTCCGAGTACACGGCGAATATCTGAATTCCGTCCTGGCTGATGCTGATGCTCTTTGTAATTTCTGGCATGGTGGTTGTTTGGGTTTGTGTTGGGGCTGCTGCGGTACCAAGCGCCTGGGTCGGCTGCGCGGCTTGCGGCGCTGCGGGAGCTGTTTGCGCGGCAAGGGTGGCCGTCTGCGCGAGAACCTGCTGTTCAAGCTTCATAAGCTGTTCAATGAGGGTGATAAGCAATGCCCGCATATCGCTTTCCGTCATTCCTGCCGTGTCTATCGTTTGCGCGTGGGCAATTCCTGCAAAGAGGAACGATGCCACGATGAATCCGATTAGTTTCTTCATGGTTTAGATGTTGATTTATTGAGGAAGCGCGTTGAACTGCTCGATGAACCCGTCAAGGCTGTGTGTGAGGATGTATTCTCCTCCGGCCTTTATGAGCCTACGGGCGAAGTCCATCTGGTCTTCCGATTGTTTGCCGTCCGTTCCTTTGACCTCGCAGCCAATGTACTTTCCATTCTTCACGATGATGATGTCGGGAGACCCGAGCGCGCCAAAGCGCATGAACCGCTTTTTGCCTTTGTATTCGGAAACCATCGCGCCGCTGTTGTTGCGATAGTGGAACTCCCCGCGCAATTCCAAGTAATCGAGGATGGCCCGCTGTACGTCCTTCTCCTTCTCTTTGATGGCGTTCATTGATGCTTGTATTTAGGTTTCTTCTTAGCATAGGGCAATCGCGGGCAAAAGGAAGAGTCGTGGCAGGGGCAAACGCAGGGGTGATCGTGCGGCTCATCGTAGCCTCTTGGCACTGATCCGTCGCAGTCGTTGCATCGTCGGTTCTTGCACTCGACGCTCACGTGCCGTGTGGCGAACTCCTTGAAGTGAAATATAGTGCTCGACATTGCATTTAGCGTTTAGGTTTGTGTCGGTCCTGGCACTCATGGTTTGGATCTGGGTTCCACGGAGTGCAGGTACATATTCTGGGGTCGGTCATCAGAACAGCGAATTGGTTGGCGCGGCCTTTTCTTCTTTCGGCGCGAACGCGGACGGCAGTACCGGGAACTTTGCTTTCCAACTGTGCGCGGCGTTCCCGGTGATCTTGCACCGGCGCTTCCCAGCCTCAAGGATGAGCCCTTGCTGGCGCAGTTCGAGGACGCGCGGCGTGATGCGATTTATCTCCCAGCCCATTCTCGCGGCGATCTCCGCGTTCGTGGCGTCCGGGAAGAACCGCAGGGCGTCGAGCACTTGCTTCTGTTTCGCCCCGAGGTTCTTCGATGCCAATTCGTGCGCCCAGAGTGAGGTGTCCTGCATCATCGGAGTAGTTCAGGGTTTTCGTAGATGTTGCCGATGACCTCAGAAGTCCTGGTCACAGTTTTCAATCGGTAGGGTTGGTCATGGTCTGAATCGAGTGCGGGATTTGGGCGAAGTATAAACGCATCTTCTTTCCACTCGACAACCCTGTTCCGATGTCCAGCGCGACAAAGAATATCCCCTTCGTAAATCTCTTTCCCGTTCTTGTCCTTGAGGCCAGTGAATTGCATGAGGACTATTGCGTCGCGCTTCGCCTGTTCAAATGCCAAGCTGAGAGTTGGGCGAAGTGTATCCCATGACATCATTGACCTTGACTTATTCCCCCACGCCCTGAACTTGATTTCTCGTTGTGCCATGGTTACCAGTGTTTGTTTACCTCAGTGAGCGTCGTTTTCAGGCGCGCGGCAACCTGGATGGAGTTGAGTCCCTTCGCCTTGAGTTCATCGACCTGTTCCTTCGTCACTTCTGGACGGTGCGTGGTCGGTTCATCGGGTGGGAGCGTACCGTCACCATTCGGACAATTGTCACTTCGATGGCCAGCCTTTCCGCAACTCTTACAATGGCGCTTCTTTCCGGCTTTGAGATGCTTTTCTGGTTTTTCCTTTCTGGGTTTGGCCACAGGATATTCCTCGGACTCGTGATAGGTCGCAAGCAGCATGTCAATCGCTTCGACTCGTCGAACAAGGTTCTCACGCTCATCACGCATTGCTTCAAGAAATACAGAGAGTGGTATTTTGCTCATGGTTAGAGTGATTTCAGCGTTTGTTTGTACTCGTTCCCAAACATATCGTCCCGGAGAACGAACTCGAAGATGATGCGCGCCTGTTCGGTCGGTGTCATCGTCTTCGCCTTTTTGATAACGAGGTCGTTCACGTGGATCGATACCGCGTCCTTTATGCCGAGTCTTTCCGCAATTGTTTGTACCGCCTGATGACCGAGAACCTGGCCTGAGATCAGTTGATTGAGCAACGCGCCGATCTGCGCTTCGGAAAGCGGAAACTTCACCCGAGCGACCGCATCCATAAGCTCTTTCTCGTCTCTAGCCTCCTTCGCGGCTTCTTCCTCCTTCTCCTTCTTGCGCGCTTCCTTTTCCTCCGGCGTTAGCTTCATTCTTCCGGCTGGGCTCGCATCTTTCCAATGCTTTTTACATGCGGCATCGATGCATACCTCCGTTTCCCTGCCGATTGAATGCCCCTCGGAATAGATCGCCGGGATAGCGTATTTACAAGCGTCCTTTTTCCCCTTCGCTTCCTTCCACTGTCCTTCCGTAAGAGATCCCTTTACGTCAGGTCGCGCGTAGGTGTCCGCGATCAGGATCATCCCCATAACATTCTGCATCCGGAATGCGATCCATTCGTTCATGTGCGTCTGCCAGCACGCAAGGTCGGTGCAGGCTCCGGCTTTCATCTCCCCAAAGAGCGCCGACCCGTTCGGCTGGCACTCCTTCGTGTGCTTACAGGAAAACGTCTTTGACTTGAGCCATGGTTGGCGCTCCATCGGACTGTGGTAATTGAAATCGATGTGGCGCTTCAAGTCGGCCACCGTCGGACGGTCCCATTTGTCCAACGCGTATTTCAGCGTCTCCGTCTGGTCCTTTTCGGACAGCTTTGCGATCAGGAGCGCGTGGCCGTCTCCGAGTTCCCCGGAACGATACGCCTTTGCAGCAGCCGGGATGAGGTTCGTGAGGAGTATCCGGTCCCGAACATACGCTTCTGATTTTCCGACGGCAATTGAGATGTCCTTTACCGTCATTTTGCGGTCGAGGATAAGCACCCGGTAGGCGGTCGCCTCGTCCACCGGATGCACATCGGCGCGCTGGAGGTTCTCGATGATCTGCACTTCCTGCGCTTCGCTGTCGGTAAGCTCCTGGATGCTCGCCGGAACCTCGGCAAGTTTCAACTGCTGCGCGGCGCGGAAGCGACGGCTACCGGCGACAACCTCGTATCCCTTGCCAACGGGACGAATAATCAGCGGAACGAGGATGCCTTTCTCCTTGATGCTCGCAACGAGGTCGTTGAATTCCGGTCCCTGGAACGACGTTCCGCGCGGATTGGTCTTCGATTCTGCGATGTCCTTTACGCTGACATTCCGAAATGTTGATGCGTTCATGTTTAGGTTTGGTCTGATTGTTTTTGTCGATACCACGGCTTTGCGATGATTTCGTCATGGTGGATCACGTTCATTCTCGCAAAGTGATCCAGTGCGTTCCACATTTCTTCCGCGTGATGGCACCGCTTATGCTGGAACACTGACGTTGGGCAGGTGCATGTGATGTTTGGGCTCTCAAGCGACCCGCCCCAATAGATCGTCGTCGTGTATACGATGGACGCGTTCTTGCTAGAACGGAATGTCCTCGACCGAAATATCCTCTCCTGCCTCCAGGCTTGGACGATCTTCTTCGTCAGTTGGCTCATCGAGTTGGATGGTCGGAATGTTCTCTGCCGACGCTTGGCTTGCGACCTTTGAAATACGCTTGCCGTACTTCCCATTCTTCAGTTTGAACGCCTCAACAAAGAACTCCTCGCCGATCTCGATGTCCTCCAAATCTTCGATGAGGTAATAGAGATTGCCATCCTCATTCTTGACTGGCATGTTCCACTGCTTCTCGACGCCGTTATCCATGATGACCATTTGGAGTTCATCCTGCTCTGCGCCGTTGTAACTCTTCCCCTTGCCCATCTTTTGGGAGATTATCTTCACCCTATGCTGGCCGTTCGGGACCTCAACGTCTACCATCTGGCCGCCTCCGGCATTCACCTTCTTCTTGTCCGTGACAGTGAAGAACTGATTCTTGTCCGCAATCGCGCCTTTCTCGCGCGCCTTCTCCGCCAACTGCTTCGCTAATGTACTCATGTTTAAGATGATTATTTTGATTTATTTGCTGGGCGTTCGACGCTCCAGCTCTACGCTGCCCACAAATCGCTAACGATCTCGTCGATGCACCTTTTTGCCTTGGCAACCTTCGCCTGAGCCTTCTTGCTCGTAACCTCTGGAAACGGGAGATGAGCGAGAATATCTGCAAATCGACCTAACTTTTCCTTATCGGGGCGCTCCGCTTCAATACGCTCCGCATCGGCCTTTGCCGCTGCTTCGGCTGCAAGGCGCTCATCCTCTTTGCGCTTTGCCTCGATCTCCGCTTGAAGCCTTGCCTGTTCCGCTGCTTCCTTCCGGGCCTGCTCGACCTCGGCCTGGTGTTGCTTTTCGCGTTCCTCGGCAATCCGTTTATCCTCGATGGCCTTCTTCTCCGCTTCGATGCGTTCCTGCGCAAGACGCTGTGCCCGCTCCGTCTCTTCCTGCGCAAGACGCTGTTTCTCAAGCTTCTCTGCGGTAAGGGAATTTAAGAGACTATCGAACGTCGTATCGTCCAGCTTCAAGAGGGTCGCCTCGGGAACCTCTGCACCTATTTCCGCAAGTCTCGCCGTGCGCTCCGGGAGCTTCTCCCGCTGTCTCTTCTCGAACTCGATACGCGCCACTTCATCGTCGATCTTCTTCTGCTCGGCAATAAGATGTTCCTCCACCTCCAGAATCGCCGACGTGATGCGCTTCGCTTCCGCATCTACAGCACGCCCATATTCGAGACTCTGCGCCTTCAGTTCGACACGCTTCTTCTCCACGTTCACGCGCTCGCCTTTGATGAACAGGCGCGCTTCCTTTACCTTCTCGTATCCCTCGTGATCGTCCAACCCCTTGATCGTGAGCGGAAGGAACTCCGCACGATACGATTCAAGCGCCGCATCTGTCACGCTATATTCAACCAAATCGGTAATGTTCTTCATGATGATAGTTAATTGTTTTGACTGTCATATCCCCTGGCGGCCTCCGTTGCAGCTTGGACGTTCTGCCCTTCGATGCTCAACAAGATGTCTTCCTTCGTTGTCTCTTGAATGAACTGCGGGCGGCGGGCCGGGTGTGTCTCCTTGTACGCTTCACGACATGATTGGCACGCCCTCGGTCCGTCGCAATACTCGTGATCCCGATAGAACTGAATCTCTTCGTCGGTCATTAGTGTGCGTTGACATATTCTCTCGATGCGCTTCCGACCAAAGCGTCATACATTGCATCCAACAACTCCTCGTCTGGTGGCTCGCTATGTTTCATCTGATCGTCAGCGAGCAACTCCGTGATCTCTTCTTTGCTCATGATGATGTATTGATTATTTTGTTTGATTCGAGGGAGCGGGAAGGCTCTCGTCTTAGCCGCTGCCCCCTCGGATGAGAGTCTTTATTCGTCGCTTGCTAGAGAACGGAGAAAAGAACGTAGATGAGGTACGCGGCGACGAATGCTCCGGCTAAGATGAGCGCGCAACCGAGAACGGTCGGCTTCTTCTGTATCTTGCCAGAGACCGGCTCAATCGCACGGCTCCAGAGAATGTTTGTGTTTATCACGGTTCTTGAAATTGATTTATCTATTCGACCTTTATGTGGTTTCGCTGACGGGAAGGATTGAGTGTCGCGCTCCGCAGAATAGCTATTTCTGCACTATGTATATCGTCTTCCCGTCAACGAACGCCTCCAACTACTTCATCACTTTACCATTCCTGTGCGGTATCGCAAGGGCGAGTTATCCCCAGCCCGATAACTGGCGTTTTTCCGTATAGATCCTACGCTGAGAGATGGTACAGGAGGTAGGCCATGAGCCTAGACTTTCAACGCATCAAGGAAATCAAAATGACGGATGTCGTCGCGCGTTATCAGCTTGCCTTGAGATTCAAGGGCGAGTATGCGGCGGCCTGTTGTCCACTTCCTTCACACAAACAGGGCAACACGCAAAAGAGTTTCTCGATCAATCTGAAGGGGAACTACTGGCGGTGTTTCTCTGAATCCTGCAACACAACGGCTGGGCACAAGGGCGGCGATTGCATCAACTTCGTCGCCCTCATGGAGAACTGCTCGCAGTTGGACGCCGCGAAAAAGCTGGTTGAATGGTTTGGCGTGGGGCAAAGTAAAACGCCCCAGCACATGGCCGAGGCGTCGAAAACGGAACCGAAAACAGAGACGCAAAGTTCTAACAAGAACGATACTGCATCTCCGGCTACGGTCAAGTACATGGCAGACGTTGACGCATGGTTCACCGAACTCTTCAAACGGCAGGAGAAAGAGACGGACGTTGACTACTGGAAGAGGACACGGAATGGGGTGAAGTCTCGCCTGGTGCTTTCGTTTCGGAATGGGAAACGGGTGGCGGCGGGACTGCAACCGGAATAATCTTGGGCTTGGGGCCGCGCTTCTTATGGGG
>Ga0364921_10306_pt1 | contig 15699 bp, 17 predicted proteins | sample ExccelJu500001D3_2_FD_206956 | JGI IMG/M metagenome (GOLD analysis project Ga0364921, IMG submission 206956) | Enriched cells from Trout Bog Lake Hypolimnion, Wisconsin, USA - BchlTB.June20.5000.01.D3 | ecosystem: Environmental > Aquatic > Freshwater > Lake > Hypolimnion/Profundal zone | place...
GAGAATATCCCGGTCTTTTTTGAAGCCAAGGCAGTCGGCAATGACCGATGGTTAGAAGTACATGCGTACCCTTCCGAAGATGGCCTGTCAGTTTTCTTCCGCGACATAACAGACCGAAAGTTCATGGAGAAAAAAACTCGGGATTATAATGAGTTGTTGCGCGAACAAGTTCGATTATTAAATCTTGATACTGATTTTATACTTATCCGGGATTTAGAAAGAAGAATTATTTTTTGGAATCAAGGTGCTGAACAGGGCTACGGCTGGACGAAAAAAGAAGCGATAGGCAAAATTGCCCATGTTCTTCTGAAAACCAGGTATCCACAACCACTCGCAAAAATCGAGAACGAGGTCATTGCCGCCGGACAGTGGCAAGGCGAATTGATACACACTGCAAAGGACGGCAGTTTAATTACAGTAAGAAGTTGCTGGCTTTTAAGAAAGGATGCAGATGGTAATCCTAATGGCATAATCACGTTAAATCGTGACATCACTGAGGAAACTAGAATTAAAGAGCAGATGGCTCGGCTTGAGCAATTAAATACTGTAGGTCAGATGGCGGCAGGCATCAGCCATGAAATCCGCAATCCGATAACGACAGTTCGCGGATTTCTTCAGCGGTTTTTGAGCAATAAAGATTTTAAGAAACACCATGAAGTAATAAATCTAATGGTTGATTAGATAGACAGAGCCAATGGCATTATTACAGAATTCCTGTCTATGGCAAAAGAAAAAACTTCCCGGCGAGAATTGATAAATCTCAATTCCATCATTGAACAGATTAGTCCGCTATTAAAGTCAGATGCTCTCAATTTCGGGAAAAACATTACTTTTGAGTTGAATTATGTACCGCAATTATCGCTCGATGAAAAGGAAATGCGGCAGTTAATATTAAACTTCGTTCGCAATGGGCTGGAAGCAACTCCGATTGGGAAAACAGTAACAATAAAAACTGATATGCCGGATAGCAAGAATATCGTCCTATCTATCTCCGACGAGGGTTCTGGAATCGATGAAAGGATAATTGACAAAATCGGGACTCCCTTTATAACGACAAAATCCGATGGAACCGGATTAGGCTTGGCAATATGCTATGCTATTGCCAAGCGAAACAATGCCACTATTGACTTCAAAACTAGTTCCGAGGGAACGACATTCTTTATACGGTTTACACCGCCAAGTAATATTTTAAAGCATAAAAGCCGCCCACAGTACTTCGAAGCTTTTGATAAGAAATGAATCCAGTAGAGCAAAAGAGTGAAGTCACCTTGTCAGGTGACTTCACGTGTATCAAGCTAACGGTGGAACCGCAAAGAGCCTTTAGACGGCAGCCGGCCTTCTGGCGAATGCTTCGATACTGGCTCGCCTGGACTGCCGCCATGGCTGCGAATGAATGGACACATGTGGTTACCGGTCATATTACATACCCGCTCTGGTGGAATGTTTATTATTCATATGTGTCCGACTGGATATTGTTTTGGATATTTTATCAATGCCACAAGACATTTCGTTTTTATAAGCTATCGGCGATACCGGAATAGCATGAAGGCGGGATAAGCCCCGCCTTCATCTTTTATGGAGACCGGCCTGGAAGGCCAATCTCCAGGCTTCCTGTTTCTCTTGTACCTGCTTTAACCTTGAAAGTGCCACTTTGTCCACGGGCTCAATCTTACGGCCAAATCGACTTGACAGTAGCTGTTCGACTTCTTCAGGCGTAAGCTTATATACTCTTATTTCGTCTGCGGGTGATGTCATGACACCAGCTCCTACAAAGCAGATTGAACGTGCAGTCTTTATCAGGACACCTAATAATAACCATATGCATGTCTCCAGGAATCTAGTCCGAGAAGATTTTACTGCACCTGCTAACTTTGCCGTTTCAGTGGTATTGCTGTTTCATCTTGTTGTGGATGAATCCCAAGTGCCCATTCCGGTTTCTATATTGCCACTATTCCACCCGAGCCAGGCCCAGGGCCAGGTGTTTATGGAGGATATCTTCCAACTGCGGGGCTTGCACCAGGTCGCATTTAATGATAAGGACGATTTCTGTGGAGCGGGATGGACTTTTTGCGGGTCGGTCGCGCCTGGTAAGGTAGTAGTCAACAGCGAGCGCAATTGGGCCGCCAACAGCCAAACCGGCCAGACCCCACAACAAAGGGCCGCCTGGCAATACGTAGCCATATATGGCGCCGACCGTCGTAGTAAGCGAGGCGAAGATGAAAGCGCTGTCAAGGACACTGACACCGTCGGCCTTGTGTATAGTGTCGAAGATGTGCATCTCGGGACGCCGCGGGGCCAGCGGCACCGCCAGGATATGAGCCGCGGCGAAGCCGTGGCTTTTTAGGTCGGAGAGCGCCAATTCCAGAAATGCGGAATGCTCAAAGGTGGCGACGATATACATGGATAGCAGGCTCCTGTCACAAGGGCATTTTGTTTGGGCAGTTAGGGTATTCCCGCCTAAGTCGCATGGCTTGTTCGTAATCGAAGAGCTGGTTGTATTCGACGGTGTGGATATAAGCGCCGTACATTGCGAAGTAGTGGAGAGAGGGCAAAAAGAGCAGCCACTCGGGGTCAGTGACAGCCGTAGCTTGGGCGAAGTCGCCAAGAAGGGTGTATGTAAGGGCTTCCAGCAGATGGGATTGGTAAACGGTGTAGACCCACACGATAAGAACGAAGAAGCCGGTAGGTAGGCGGTGGCAGTAGAGGCTGCCGGAACCGGGAATGAGCAGCGACCAAAACAAGGCGACCCAGGGGCTGCGCTTGTCGAGGAAGTTGATGTCGAAAGCGCTGATTACGACCGGAGAGACCTGCTGGTGCTCACGCTCAGCTAACACAGCCAGCTTGTTTAAGTCCACCGTGAGGCGATAGCTGTCCCAGATGGCGTAAAGGTAGACCGGGATGTAAAGCAGCAACCAACGGGAATTGACAGCGGCTTGGGCTTCAGCAAAATGACCGGTAAAGCTGTAGAGGAGGAGGAGGTTAAGGTGGGACTGGGTGTTGACGACAAGTTCCCAGATGACCAAAAGATAGCCCTTGATATAGCTGCCGACGGTAATGTGCCCAAAGCCGGGGAAGGTAGCCGACCACAGTGCTACAACAAGGGGATTCCTGAGGTGAATGATGTTGGTCTGGAAACTGGAAATAGCGGCTTTAGGCCACAGAGGGGCGTTTTGTGATAGGCTGTCCATGCGTCCTCCACCGGGGTATATTCGAGCACTTGTCACAGTAAGGATGTCCTGCAAGCGGTGACAGTATGCGGTCGGCTGCGCTAGTCGGAGGCGGCGTTATTCGGTCGAGGGGCTTGGACATGAAAAGATGTATTGTTCTCTCTCTGCAGATTAATACTAGACTCAGGAAACTTAGCTAAACTCGGAAACTAGGCTGTTTTTTATAAGGTGGGGTATTATGGTAACTCCTGAAATGATTCATCAAGCCAGAACCACGCTGCACGAATTGGTAATGACAAAATGGCTAGCAGAAGACTTATTTTCTCCGCGTTGGTGGGGCATGGTGGTTTTGGTCATGTTGTCATATCTGATATGCTTTAGCCTATTTGATAAGCGGCTGATAAGCGGCTGATAAGCGGCGCCTAAGTAAAATATTCCTGTTTGGTTCGCTGTTGACCGTGGGGCTTCGGTATATGAGACAGTCGGGGTGAATGGTAGTGCTGAAAATTTTGTGTAAAGTCCAACTGCCAGATAATCGCAAAATGAGTTCATCAGGCTGCCGGCCATCTTGGTTGGCAGCTTTCCCGTTGTTAAAGAGTAATTTTAACCCTGTCGCCGAAGTAAATTAGAAGGTTATCAAGGATACCAGCCCAGTCTTTTAGCGGCATTGTCCACTTGTCTACGATATTCATGGTGGTCAGGTAAAGAATTTTCATCAAGGCGTCGTCTGACACAAAGGCGCTCTTCGTTTTCGTTACTTTGCGGAGCTGCCGGTTGAAATTTTCAATGGCGTTAGTGGTATAAATCATCTTCCGGATCTCAGGCGAGTATTTGAACATGGTCGAAAGATGCCCCCAGTTGGTCCGCCAGGATTTGACCGCCAGAGGGTATTTCTTGCCCCATTTTTCATCAAATTCGTCAAGAGCCATCAGGGCTAGTTCTTCGGTTGCCGCCTTATAAATTGGCTTTAAATCAGCAGTAAATTGTTTGATATCCTTGTAGGAGACATACCTAGTTGTTGCCCGAATTTGATGGATGACGCAACGCTGCACTTCAGTTCTAGGGAAGGCCACTTCAATGGCTTCTACGAAACCGCTCAGACCGTCCACCGATGCTATGAGTATATCCTGTACTCCCCGGTTTTTCAAACCGTTCAGGACAGCCAGCCAGTATTTAGCTGATTCGCTGGCACCAAGCCAGATGCCAAGAACATCTTTTTTGCCTTCTAAATCGGTGCCTATAGCCACGTAGGCAGATTTCTTTGTAACGATTCCATTGTCTCGGACGCTGTAGCGTATGGCATCCAGGATCACCAGCGCATATACGCTTTCTAGTGGTCGTTCTTGCCACTCCTTGATCATTGGTAAAATTTTATCGGTTATCTTGGATACCCGACTGTCATCTACTTCGATGCCGTACAGTTCCATCATGGCTTTCTCAATATCTCTGGTGGAGGTGCCTTGAGAATACATGAAGATGATTTTATCTTCGATACCTGAGATATCCATTTGATGTTTTTTCACGAGTTGAGGTTCATATTCTCCGTTGCGGTCGCGGGGTATTTTGATCGCCATTTCGCCCTGGCTACTTTGGACGGTTTTTGTGGAATACCCGTTGCGGCTGTTGTCGGTTTGTTTATTCTTGTAGTCATATTTGGAATAGCCCAGTTCATGTTCAAGTTCGCCGTCCAGCACTTCTTGAATTGTTTCCGACGTCAGCATTTTGACGAATTCGCTGACGTCCTTCATGTCTTTAATGCCATATTCTTCGATTAATTGCCGGAGCTTACTTTTTTCTCTCTTCACCATAAATTAAAACCTCCATCGTCAGTTCTATTTTACCTGACAATGGAGGTTTACACATTATTTTCCGCACTACCGGGTGAATTTTGTTCTCTGGTTTTGTGCGACACCGGTTTTCCCGATAGTGCCCTGCCTTTTGGTCCCCTATTTAACGGTGCTTCCTGTATACTACATGCTGATTTTTAAATATACCACCACCTGGCGGCAGTTTTCCCTGTGGAATTTGATTGCGGTAAGCGTATACTCTTTCGTCCTCCTACCTATTTTCATCCACTTTAAAATCTCTGAGATGGATAATTGGCAGCCGGTTTATCATATGCCGTTTTTGTTTGCCATCGCTTCGCTGGCCCGCACGGTAACTCTATTGCTAATAGATATCGAGCAACGACAGGAAAAGATGGCGGGCAATCTTTCTTCAGCGCCTATGCTTCATCAACCGGCGATGAAACCTATGGATAGCCATAAAGACCGGGAAGACGAACCGTGACCTACGGTAATAAAAAGAGATAACAAAAGAAGTACCCTGTGTTGGGTACTTCTTTTCATTACATCAATAAACCATGCTTGATAAATTATGATTAAAACTACTGCTCATCCCGACTTTCATCCTCTTTACTCAAAGGCTTCATGGCTGGTTGGCAAGTTAATCTACCAGATGAAATACTTGAAAAGCCGCATTGATATTTTTGTTCCAATTGTAAAACACCCAGTAGTATGGCCCTTGATAAAGATGCTATGAAAATTATAAGAATGAAGCTGTAGGCATGATACCAGTTGTAATATTTGAGAAAATCGAAAGCGATTAACAGCGGAAAAAAGCCGAAAGTTATAAATCCGGTAGCTACCGAAGTCCACAAAAGGTATTTTTCCCATGAGTGACAGTACTGGTAAACCAGCATTAATGCTATTGGGGTAATGGTAAAGTCATGGAGAAAGGGGCTGGGTGTAAACGGCAACTCGCGAATATCATAGCTCCAGAGCACGGTGTTGCTTCCGATGATATCCATCACTATCCTGCCGGCTGCTATGAAAGAACCAAACAAAAGTATTTGCGATAAGCGACTCTTGTCAACCAACTTCCACCATATTATGTACGAGATGCAAATTAAGATAACCAAGCTCCACCAGTGGAGTGAAAAAAGAACGGTCGTCTTCCATTGTGTATAGGACAAATCCCACAGGGTGACTCTTAATTGATGTATCAGTTCCGCGGTATCCACAGAGAGACATCCTCCTTGTGTTTGCCATATAAGCTACTTTCAGTGTCTCCATATGTTCGGCCTTGCATGCAAAGTATGTGATAATCTCACTCGATAGGATGTGGGACATAGCATGGTACTGCTGGAATGGACGGTGTTCATGAATTTGACGAGGCGTTGTTTGGGATGTTAGTTGAGCGTATTTGGTGCAGGGCGGAGTTTGTACTGCGGGCCTGGGGGTAACAGTACTCATAACGTGACGGACATCCCTGGGTAGGGAAATTAACCATAACGCGGGCGATAGTCACCCACTTGAGAGGGAGAACAATACGTTCAACCGTCCCCAAGCGCCTATGTAGGCACTTTTTTCTCTATATGAGTGCAGCCTCCTACCTGCCAGTCATGATACCCGTCCAGTATAAAATCGGACACAATGTGACAAACTGCTTTCAAGAATTACGGAGGAATATTAATGCAATTTATCACAACGTATCCCGGCTGGCTGTTCACTCTGTTGTTACTTTTATTAGCTATTACAGTGTTATGCTTTTTGGCGAAACCGGCCCTGCGGTATGTAATAAAGAGAATTGTTAACGACGCTTCAGCAAAGCTGCTCACCGACAAATACACACAGAATCTTTTTCAGATGTACCCGTCACAAAAACGTTTTTCGGTCTTAAATACAGTGGAATTAGGCCTGCGCGCCCAAGAGGGAAAGGCAATCGCGCGACCTTTGGGCAGTCCGAAGCATTTCCTCGGCTTTGAGAACCTGATGTTCGCTCCCCGGCAGATGACGGGGCTGCCCCTGCCGGAAAGTGCCCAGGTGGACATGAGCGTTACGCTCGGCAAAACTGCCGAAAAGCCGTTGACCATAAGCATCCCGCTTACTATTGGTTCAATGGCTTACGGTCTGGGCCTAAGTGAAGAAGCCAAGATTGCTTTGGCCAAAGCGGCAAGAACACTTGGAACAACCACTTCATCTGGCGAAGGGCCATTTCTACCCGAAGAATGGGAAGCGGCAGGCAAGTATATTCTTCAAATAGCCCGCTGGTCGTGGGGAGGGCGAACCAGCGAACAAATTGACGCCGCAGATATGCTGTATGTTCAAATGGGGCAAGGCGCAGATATGGGCACAGTTCGTATCGAAGCTTCAGAGTTTGAGGGCAGAGCGAGAATACTTGCGGGACTGGCTCCTGGTCAGCCCGCCATATCCCTCCCGGCACCGCCAGGCGTGCAAAAGCGCGAGGACTGGCCTAGATTTATGGAAGATTTGCGGCGAAAGGCCAATGGTATTCCAATAGGCTTAAAGATTATGGCGACAGACCGCCTTGAAGAAGAATTGTCCGTAGCGTTGGACCTTGGGTTTGATGCCATTATCATCGACGGTGCCCAAGGCGGTTCCCACGCTACGACGCCGGTCAAACAGGACGATTTTGGAATACCAAGCCTGCATGCCTTGGTTAGGGCAAAACGCTTTCTGAAAGACCGGCCTATTGGTATTATGATGGCCGGAGGGTTCTTTACTCCGGGGCAATGCCTAAAAGCTCTGGCTCTGGGAGCAGATGCCATCGGCCTTGCCACGGTTCCGCTTCTCGCTTTAGTCCACAACCAACTAGAGAAAGCTGTTCCCTGGGAACCACCCACCACGCTGGTGTTTTACGATTCCCCCTTGAAGACAACCCTTGATATCGACCAGGCGGCCGCCAGCGTAGTAAACACACTGACATCCATGGTTCTGGAAATGCAGGAGGCGATGCGCGCTTTGGGGAAAGCAACGCTGAAGGAACTTGGACCTGATGACCTTGTTGCCCTGGACGCGGTAACCGCCGAAGTCACGGGGGTAAAACGAGCCTATTGACAGCTGCCGGCCAATCTATTCAACGCTAATACTAAGTTCATTATGCGTTCGCCCCAGTAATCAGAGGTGGGTAATATGATAAGTGATATCACTTTTACCGTCGTAGCTATCGGATTTCATGCTGTACTTTGCGCTTTCTTTTTTTTGCGAAAACCGTTACCTCTCCGAAAGACGTTAGAGGTGTACATTTTTACATCCTGGCTGGCATTTGCCCTAAATGAGGTAGGACTTGCTCTAGGTACTTGGGATTTTCCCTCCCAAATACTCGGGCTACACGGTACGCATCTTCTCTATGACTTGCTAAATTATCTGCTCAAATCCATTCTATATGTTGTCCTCCTTGGTTCATCTTGGCGCTTCAATGCCATCTTAACCATCATCGTTACGGTGATATGTACTGTGGCAGAATGGGTTGCGTTAAACTACACACACGTCCTCATTTACGGTAAATGGAATATTGGATGGACTTTTTTTATCACGATGGCGGCGTACTTACTTATCTGGTACATATTTCAAGAACGTAAATTGGTCAAACATCAGGTTTAAATTATTGAAGTTGGCTGGGCAAAAAGAACTCATAATATCTGCGACTTTTTACACGCATACTATTTGGAGGTGAACATTGGCTCTGTTCGCAAACCATAATGCCGTTGCTCCCTTCGTCACTAACTGGCACGATATTTGAAATACCTCGATAAAGATAGGGGCAATGGTTCTATGTTAGAGAAAATCCGCACCTTTCCCACGTCTCCCGACGGCGAACAAATCTCATATGTCTTGAAGCATCTGACTTACGCTCGAATAGACAAGTGGCTTGACACAGAAGTCAACACGCTCGGTTGGTGGTTCTTAATCGCGCTGGCTGCTGTCTCTCTGATTATCTGGCTGAAGCTGATGGATAAAAGGCGATTATTGGAACTTGCTTTTTACGGATTTACTATAATGACGATAGTTATTTGGCTCGACCAGGTAGGATATGAACTCGGAATATGGTATTATCCCATCGATATAATACCTGTCTTCCCACCCGCAACTTCAATTGATTATGTGGCGCTTCCAGTCATGTATGCGCTAGTGTATCAATACTGCAATTCCTGGAAAAAATTTATAATCGGAATTTCGCTGATGGCAGGTGTGTCAGTTTTGTTTTGGAACCTCTGTTGGTGAAATTCGGATTCTATGTGCTCGTAAAATGGAAATTCTACTACGGTTATCCAATTTATATCCTGATAGGTGTGGTAATGAAAATGGTAGTTGAAACGATGAAAGCCATGATTGCGAAAACCGAAGAGCAAGAGAAAAAATAGCAATATCCTCGTGCATGTGGGGATGACTGGATAACTAGCAAGGATGTCAGTTTATAAACCATGACATTGCGACTCGACAGTAATAGTGGCGGTTACTGCCGGTGGGAGTGACCGTCTTTTTGTCGGTGACCACCATCCGGGCTGGACAGTATATAGCCATAAAATTTTAGATGCGTAAAGAAAAACCCGGCGCTGGGGCCGCGTTCGAGCCAATAGAAAAAGACAGGGTACATTTTAATCCCTGCCTTAGACTTTATTTACACGCTTTTTTTGCTATCTACTCAATGCTATTTCTTTGCGGTCAGCCGCTTGTGGTGGTTGCTCCAGCCAGCGGTTTTTTATCATTAGGTGCACTCCGTCTTCCCCGAACTGAGCGATTTCGGCCATGAGTCGCATGAAATCAGCCGCGATGTCCCCCCTTGAGCTTGCGCCAAGTGCCATACCGTAGTTTCCTATGCTTACCCCAGTTAAGACGGCCGCATGTTGCATCATCAGCTTGTCCGAAAATGGCGCAATAGTTGAGTCACTAACTTCCGATTCCCATGTTCTGGGAAGGGCGAGGTCGTCATTTTCCAATAAACTGCTTAAAACCACCATATGCTTCTTTGCTATCTCATAGCCCCGCACCATGAACTGACGTACCTCTTTTGATTCAGCCACTTGACTAAACCCGATAAGTAAAGCGCGACCCACGCCATTAGCTTGAATATTAGCAAAGATATTCGCTACTTCCACGGCATTAACTGGACGGTTATTGCCCAGTATTCCGCCCAGAAAACTCGGAGATTCAACGAATTTAACTTGCTTCTGTATCGGCAGATGCGGTGCTCTAACATAGAGGCCCTTGGATAGTAAGACTTCCATCGCTCGTTCGTACAATTCCATCGACGACTTGCCACATGAATAGTAAAAGTTGCGAATATCCTTGCGAACCGCCTCAGCCGTCGCGGTTCCATAAACCGACATAGTAATCTTAGCAAGATGCCTTATATAGCGTAAAGCAAAGCTGTCCGAGTACAGCCGAGGTGCATCTAGCATGACATCATGACTTGTAAAGCCGAGTGGGATGGGTATGCCCTCATTATTAAAGATTTGCGTGATGCTTGCAAGCTGCTTTTGTAATACCTCCAGCCCATAGGCAAGAACGGGCCGAATTTCCTCATCTTTTACCTTACTTAGAAAATATTGCACTGTGCAGACAGCCAAGCTGTCGTTCATACACTGTGACCAAAGTGCGCCGACTTCGGTAGATGTGAGATGGAGATTTTCTGGTGCTTTCAAAGATGTAACCTCCTATTGCTGACGCAAAAATTAACTATTCTAGGTTGCGCGGCAACAATGAAAGCTATTCTTCCTGTTCCACATGGGGTATTTTGTATACCTTATATGGTGCTGTTCACAGAGGGCCTGGTGGTCTTTTGAGTGTATACTAAAATAAGCTCTAAAGAGCTCTCTTTGAGAGCTTTTTAATCAAAATAAAATGATTTTGGTTTGCCGGGGAACAATGAAGCTGGGTTTGTGGTATTCAAACTTTTCAATATGCTTGGCTCTGGCAAGGACTGGTGTCCTTGTTATAAGGCTTACCAAAATTTGAACCAGGACCAGACTGTGTTATTAGGAAAGCGTATTTAGGCATTGGCAAGCCCGGTAAAAGCTGGATGTCAACGCCTTTTTCTTGTTGATTTTGGCCCTTAAAACCAGCATATCAAAAAGCTCTTAGGGCATCCTTATTCTCTACCGGTAATTACCGCAATATTGACACTACCGGTGATGAGGGAAGCGGGTACAAAAAGTATTACTTCTATGCATAAACGTACATATGTTCGGGCATGCTAGAGCCACAATCTGGAGAGGGTGGCAAAGTATGGCGTTCAGTTTTTCCGAATATCCGGAGTTCAGTTGGTCGTTGTCACGAGACCGCGTTTTTAATAGCTGTAAACGACGGTACTATTGCCAATACTACCTGTCCCATAACGGGTGGCTAACCACTGCCAGTCATGCAGCGCAGTTGGCCTACCGGTTAAAGCAACTGACGAATTTACACTGTTTTGTCGGACAGGCAATACACAACATCGCTAAGGACACGGTACTAAGGCTTGTGCGGGAAGAGCCGCCGGCTACCCAAGAGGAGTGCACCGGGGTTGTTTTGTATCAACTCCAACAGGCAATCGACCAGTCGCAAAATAAAATGGCCTGGATAGTCAGACCGCGAAACACGAAAATGTTACAGGAATTTTATTATGGGCATGGTATATCGCAGGAACGACTCGATGGCATCAAAAGCCAGGTTGCCACCTGCACCGAGAACCTGCTTGCAAGCAAGACCATCGACTTTCTACGGCGCAATAATCTAACTATCGCGGAAATCGACCTCAGTAGTAACTACTTTTTAGTTGGCCAAACGAAGGTCTTCGTCCGTGTCGACCTGCTCTATTCCTTTTCTGACCGACATTTTATCCTCGACTGGAAAACAGGGAAAGACGATGTTGCCTTAGACCAATTGGCCATTTACGGCCTCTACGCTGTAGGCGCATATGGCTGGCCCCATGAGCATCTTCGATTCCAGGTTGAGAGCCTCAAAAAAGGTGAGAGGTTGGAGGTCGACTTAGCCGAACCGGAACTGGCTTTACGTGAGATGAAAATAAGGCAAAGCGTGGCAGCGATGCAAGAATACCTCGCCGATGTCGAAGTAAATAAACCACTACCTGTCGAGGCATTTCCGGTTGCTCGCGATGAGCGGCGCTGTGTTGATTGTAATTTCATCGAGATGTGCTGCTCTGCAGCGATGAACAAAATTGTATGAGCCGCTGTGGCTGAGCCTTATAAAACAATGGTTAGGATGGCTATGGTAATGGGAACTGTTTCTTTTGTACGCGGACTTAATATAGTTATAGGAGGCTGTCAATGGGTAGTTGCCGATAGGTGTCAGACCGGCATCGTTAAACTGTATGACCCCAGGGAAGATTTCTACTGTGAGGTTAAGGAATCCATTCTTGCCCAAATGATAGTGAGCGGTGAATTGCTGGCAGTCTCAGCCAACGACAATTACTATCACCATTATCAAGAGTACGACTGGATTGTCTTGGACCAGGCATTGAAAGACGAGACTACCCGCCGCCTGATGTACGTTCTCCGGTACCTCGATATGGCTACTCCGAAACAGAGGTCGATTGTCATATGTCACAAAATCATCAATTCAATGGTCCACATTTACGGAGCCCAAGACCCTCCCAATGCTCGGATACTACTAGATTGGGTCCAGTTATATGCGAAAAGAGAAGACTGGCGGTCATTAGTACCTCGCAAAGCCGCCAAAAAACCTAGTAGTTGGAGACTTCATACCAAGGTCGAGGCCATTATTAAACGGGTGATGGAGGAGGTATACCAAACGCCGCAGTGGGAATCAAAGCAATATATTCATCAACGTATAGCGCATCTTATATTCTTAGAAAATTGTTGGAGAAAACCGGAAGACCAGTTGGGTATCCCTCACTGGTCCACAATTACCCGCCGTATAAGACAATTTGGCCACTAGTGGTGCTTTCAGTTCATCAATTAGGTAGTGTATTGATTGTTCTAGAACGAAGTGGCGCATCCACATAGGACTTGGGGATAGGATGCACCACTTCTAATTATTGGAGTAGGGGTGAGGGTGGTTATTACCGGCGGCAGTGGCGGTCATTGCCTGTAGTGATTATTGGTGGTGGCAGGGACTCAAAAGGGTGCAATTTTAGCAAGAACTAAGGCTATGCTAGAAAGGGAAAGGCGGGTAAATCATGTCAGCGATGAAAAAAATTGCCGGTGTCCTTCTGCTAAATTGGCCTTTCCCGTTACGGGGTCAATTTTATTTGCTAGTAAATAAAGGATAGACAAGCCCCTTATAGTTGTGTTAAAATTATGTTATTAAATTATATTATTTAAAGGCTGTGCGAAGTTGAAAATCATGGCTATCGACCTAAAGGTGACCGATGATAAAACTTTATTATTGCATAGTGATTTCGGGGAGAAAGCCTGTAAAATTGTTCTTGACAAGATTACAAGCACGAATACCGATTATCCAGGCGAAACCATCGAAATAAATTTCGAAGGCATCAAGATGATGGACGCATCGTTCGCTGATTACTTTATTCTGGGTCTTCAACGCCATCTCTTTCACTATACGAACAAGTTTTTTGTCGTCACGCATATGAGCTTGGATGTTAAATACAACATAGAAGCTGCAGTTTGGCACGACGTCGGTTATAATAGCCTTAATCTCCCACTACTATGCTTTGACCGTGATGGCTTTGAGGTACTAGGCTATATAGAGCCTAAACTTCACGACACATTCAGTCTTCTTTATAATTATGAGTCGATATCCGCTCTTTATGCTGCCGCGGTTCTTAACATAACGCATAATAATGCCTGCGTGCGATTGAAAAAAATTTACAACCTCCGCCTGTTGGAAAAAAAGGAAATAATCGACAGTCACGGAATGACACATCTTTATTCATGGCCCCGATTGCATGAATAAAATTTAGCCGAAATTTTATAAACTTGTATAAAAGAACAATCGCAGGATATACTAGGAAAAAATTTCATTGTCGCTACCCTTTAAATATAATAATTTAATCAATGAGAAGGAGTCGGGATTATGTGGGTAATTCAATCGAGTACTAACAAGCTAAAGGGGGGGTAAGGGACTAGGCCGGATTATATACACTGGCTGACCGCCCGGGAGTGCAAACAAAGGGGCAAGCTATTAGCTAGACCTGGAAGGGGGACAGCTTCATACGCTTTGGCGGATATCAGCGAAATAGGGAAAGATTTTTTTATTCCCACCCTTTAAATAATAAAATTTAAAAAATACGCAACAAGCATAGGAAAGGAGTCAGGATTATGCGGGTCATTAAATCGACCAAAAACAAGCTGAAAGAGGGGCGCGGCCAAGGGACTGGGCCAGATTATAAATCATGGTTGACCGTTCGGGAGGTGCCTACAAAAGGGCGAGCCACGAGGGTCTGGGGATGGAAGTCGGACCGGGTACACACCTTCTTGTCGGATATCGAACGGAATACGTTTTATCACCTGCAGTGGTCGGACGCTGCAAAGGATATACGAGAGCAGTTTCCACTACCACTGAAAAGCACCCTCGATATTGCGGCTCGCCTCGGGATACGCCACCCCAAAGTAAAGTCCGCAGATGTTGTTATGACGACTGATTTTGTCGTGACCACCACCGACGACCTGACATTCGCTTATGCGTGCAAGCCTCATGGGGCCTTTGCAGATAAGAAAAAGGCGATGAGAATGTTAGAAAAATTTGAAATCGAAAGGCAGTACTGGCAAAGTCAGGGGGCAAAATGGAAAATTATTACCGACCAAATGGTCCATACAACCCTCGCGAGAAACGTCAGGTTCGTCCGAGATGCCTACCGTCTCGACGGAGTCACCGGTTTGCCAAATCAAGAGGACATGAAATACATCGAAGCAGCACTCCGGGAGCTGCTCAAAAGAGGGAAAACCCCCCGGGACGCAACAAAGCAAATCGATTACCGGCTTGACCTGGAGCCTGGGACCAGCTTACTACTCTTTCGGCATTTTGTTGCCACCCGGCGATTAAACGTTGACATGACCTGTCCCCTGGATGTTCATCAACCAGTCGTATTTAAGGAGGAAGAACGTGTTTAATATCAACAGCGTCCTAGTGTGGCCGCAAGAGGGCCGAAATCGATTCGAGAGGGTATTGTGGTTCGACAAAACCATAACAGTAGTAATAGACGTCCTTCACAAAAAGGCGCGCCCGGTGATTAAACGGACGTCAGACCTTGAAGAAGACCTGCGGGAAGGCAGGACGAGCCTCACATCTATTTCGTTTCCGTTCATGAAGGTGACTGAGAAGGAGCTTGTAAAATACCCCGACAAGACGACCCGTAGGGACCAGGCCATGCAGGTTGTCACCTTCCTTACACGTAATGAGGATATCTTCTTTTCGAAAAAAAGTGGTCCGCTCGTCCAGGCGGCAATGGGCAAATTCAAAATCTCTAAGCCCTCAGTATACAAGTACCTCCAGCAGTATTGGCAGGGGGGAATGGTGCCGAACGCACTATTGCCGAACTTTCGGGGTAAGGATAAAACCCAGCGTAATGTGCAACGGAAACTCGGGCGACCTCATAGCAGGACCATTGCGAACCCAGATGCGAAGGGGGTTATCATTACTCCAGAGATAGAAGCTTTCTTTGCAAAGGGTGTGGCGCTATTTTACAAGGGAGGAGGGCTCAAAAGCCTTAAAGATGCTTATCATCAAATGAGCGGGAAGTTTTTCAACCGCGGTTACGAAGTACAGGACGGGATTGATGTCCCGGTGCTGTTACCGCCGGAGGAGCG
>Ga0364921_10182_pt2 | contig 15541 bp, 14 predicted proteins | sample ExccelJu500001D3_2_FD_206956 | JGI IMG/M metagenome (GOLD analysis project Ga0364921, IMG submission 206956) | Enriched cells from Trout Bog Lake Hypolimnion, Wisconsin, USA - BchlTB.June20.5000.01.D3 | ecosystem: Environmental > Aquatic > Freshwater > Lake > Hypolimnion/Profundal zone | place...
TCTGGGATCTCAGCGGCTCGGTTATGAAAAGAGTGCAACTATCGGGAGCCTCCGTGCGTGATACGGTGGAGTTAAGTAACAACTTGTCCCGGCTGGATTTAAAAGATCAACTCAAGCAGGATTCCGCAGAACCGTTTATAGGTGCCGGTATAGGGGCCTTGGTTGGGTTGCGGGTCTTAGGAGTGCTGGGTGCGGCCGCCGGCGCTCTGGCCGGACATGCTCTTACTCACAAGCAGCAGACTGTAAGCGTTAACTTCGAGCTGAAGGACGGCCGCAAGTTTATCGCGGTCCTTCATCCGAATATGTACGATCAGTTGAAGAAAGTAGCGACCCTGAGCTTGAAGTCGTAAGCTCAGGTCAGTCTTGATCCAGCCGTTTTTGCAGATAAAAACGGGTATGTCCCCGGGGAAAGTCCTTGAGTTCCCCGAAAGTCTGGTAGCCGTGCTTTTGATAAAACGGCAAAGCCTGGAAGCTGTGGGTCTCAAGGTAGGCAGCAAAGCAGCCCCGGTTTATGGCCTCAGCTTCGGCGGCCTTCAGAAGCCGGGAGCCAAGCCCGCTCTTGCGGCAGGATTCCTCAACCGCCAGGTTGTCCACGTACAACCAGCCGTAATAGGTTTCCCCGTTCAACCCGCCGACTACTTCACCCTGGCTGTTACGGGCCAGTATGCACAACTTCCGGTGTCCGGTGTCTCCCACGTTTTCTCGGTTGTATGCCCGAAGGAAATTCCAGAAAGTCTCCAGCGCCTCGGGCTGAGGAGCATCCTCCAGGCAGATCGACAATTCTGTCTGCTCCCGGTTACGGGCGGAATCGTCATTCATCAAAAGCCGCTGCCCGGAGTACCCGGCGCTGCCGAAGGCGATGATTGGGCATTGCCCGCGGCCGACTGATCGGGCGGGGATGGATTCGCTTCTTGCGGCTGGCGGGCGACATCCTGCTGAACGCCTTCCTGGTAGTTCTGCATTTGCCTTTGGTAGTCGGCCTGATCGTGCTTGATCTGGTTAATGAGCTTCAGCTTTTTGCCCCGGTATTCGGCCACCTTATAGATATCTTGCTCTCGATTCCGCCTGCCCGCCTCGTAAATATCAGCGCAGTCCTGCACGGTCTGTGCTTTGTCCAGAGCCTTTTTCAGTGCGTATCGGATCAGGTCCGGCGCGCCCAGCGTTTCCAGGTTCTTGACCAGCAGGCAAAGCTGATGAGCATTCTCCTCATCGTCGATTAGATCCTTGATCACCTTCCTGGTGAGATCGTCCATCCCCAGAGCCTTCACTTCGGCGGCAAAATGAATGGCATCCGGGACGTTCTTGACCCCGCTATATGCTTTTTCCATGGCCATGTGTGCGACATCATTGAGGGAGACTTCCTGCGCCTTGCGCGCAAGATCGTAGAGATCAGGCAAGGTTTTAGCATTATTGATCAGGGAATTTATGGATTGGCGGGTGATTTCGTAGAACTGGTACTGACGGGACTTCAAAGTCACCTCTATGAAATCCTGATGAGTGACGCACAACGACAAAGCCTTATTGAGACACTGGCGCCTCACCTCCATCATCGGGAACGCATAGGGTTCTGTATACGACGCAATGGCCAGGCACTTGGGTACGTCGGTGGCCGAATTGAGTACATCCAGAATTATTGGTTCCGCTTGCGAATGTTTGCCGGAATGGCAGAGTTTTCCAGCCTTTTCCAGTTGGACTTGAGCCTCGGGCGACAAGGGCGAGCCCGTCCAGTCCTCTTTCGCCGAAAGAGGCGATGCCACCAGCAGCAGTACCATGGCCGCCGCCAACCCGATTAGCGGCAATGACAAGTACCTCGACCCTGGGGACCGGTCTTTCCAGTTGACGACTGTCGACTTGCACTTGGGCGACGTTTTCAGCATGGACCAGCTCGAAGAGGTGGAAACCCGGAAGCAGTTGCTAGCAGCATCCTCCCACAATTTTACCCCCTGCGCTCAGGAACCGTCCGCACGGTTCCTGCTAAACTACCCAGAACTGGTTGGAGCAATAGGGGATCTGTTCGAGTTAGCCTCGACTCAGTTTATGACCACGACATCCGGACTAATCCAGCACTGGTAACAAATGTGAGTGCGCGCTGGAAACGATTTACCAATGGTGCGGAAAGGGCCCATCAGCAGGGTAACTTTGCCGACGCTGAGCGTCTCTTCAACGCAGCGCTTAAGGAAGCCGAGAAGCTGGAAAGCAGCACCGGACTGCTCAGCAAGAGCTATGACAACCTGGCCAACCTGTACCTGGCTCAGGGCAAACATGACAAGGCCGATAAGCTTTACAAGCAGGCTTTGAAAATCCGGGAAAGCACCCTGGGACCAGAGCACCCGGAGCTGGGCACCAGCCTCAATAACCTGGCCGCTCTTTGCTACGTTCAAGGGAAATTTGCCGAGGCCGAACCGCTTTACAGGCGGGCAATTGCCGTTGTGGAGAAGGCCATGGGCCCCGAACACCCGGACATCGCTGTCAGCTTGAACAACCTGGCTCTTTTGCTGGCTGACATGGGCGAATTGGAAGAGGCGGAGCGAATGTACAAAAGAGCACTCGACATCCGAAAAAGAGCCTACGGTCCCGAGCACCGGGAAGTTGCCGGCAACCTCTACAACCTGGCCTTGTTCTATCACGACCAGAATAGATTCGAGCAGGCCGAGCCACTCTACCGGGAAGTGCTCAACATACGGGAAAAGACTGCCGGCAACGACAACCGCGAGGTGATTATCACCTTGATAAATCTGGCCGAACTTTACCGCGACGAGGGCAAATTCGAAGAAGCCGAGCGGCTGTACAACCGATCGCTTTCCCTGACCGAGGCCGCGCTTGGCCGTGAGCACCCGGCGGTTGCTGACTCTCTGGATAAACTGGCCATGCTGTACGACACGCAGGGAGCCTGGGATAAGGCTGAGCCTCTGTTCCGCTGGGCCCTGGAAATTCGGGAGAAGTCGCTCGGTCCAAACCACCTGGATGTAGCCGAAAGTCTAAACAACCTGGCCACCTGTTACGGAAACCAGACCAAGTTTGAGGAAGCGGAAGCACTGTTTCGGCGAGCCCTGAAAATTCGCCAGGACGAGTTGGGCACCGACCACGTTGAGTTCGCCGCCTGCCTGAGCAACCTGGCGGTGCTCTACGACATCCAGGGCAAGTTCGATCTGGCGGCACCGTTGTACGAACAAGCACTGGTCATCTGGCAGACGTCTCTGGGACCGGAACACTTCCGGGTGGCCGACAGCTTAACCAACCTGGCCTGCCTCTACTTCGAGCAGGGTAATTACCAGGAAGCAGAGTCGTTCTTCAGACGATCGCTCGATATCCGCCAGAAGATCTTCGGCCTGGATCATCTGGAGGTTGCCGCCGCGCTGGAGAATTACTCCGATGTTTTGCGCAAGCTCGGGCGCGACGCAGAAGCCGAGGAATGCGACCGCCGCGCCGACCAGATAAAGAAGCGCAGTTGACCCTCTACTGCCTGACCGATGACTTGTAAAAGGAATTGCTTACTGTGGATAAGGGCCGTTGAAGACCTTCCTGGTTGACGCCGGCTCGGTGTAAATTCCGTAGGGGACGTCGGTCACGGTGAGCCAGCCGGCATTAGGACCGCGGATAATATAACCTTCCATCCACACATAACTGTCCAGTCCGCGAACATATAATTCGACAGCGTATGGCTGTGCGGCATTTTCCGCCAAACTTAGCGGCCAGGCATGTCCGCGGAAGTAACACTGCGGCCACAATTCAGGTGCAGCGGGCGGATCCAGTCCATCTGATAGTTGAATTCTTAGGCCCTGCGCCTCCTTATGCACACAGCCAGCGACAGAATGCGCACCGGTTTCGCTGCACCAGCGCACGTTGCAAAATCCAACCCGACCCGCATTACGGAAAATCGCGCCGATCATATCCGTGGCCCGCACGCAATCCAACCTTTTCTGGTCCAAGGCGTTGCGCAATGTCAGGGTGAGCCCGTATTGAGCCGGAGCGCGATAGAAGTTGTTCGTCCAGCGACAGGCGTCTTCCAACGCCTGTAAATCGGTTTCTTCCAGTTTGATGTTATCGGCAGCCTTTATCAATTCCGGCTGGAAGCGGTCGCCCCATTCGAGCCCGCCGAACGCATGCCCACGGTACATAAGCACACTGAGCAATTCTTCTAGTTTGGCACGCGGATGCAGGGAGTCGAATTTTTTGAGCACGGCGCACAAGTCGTCAGTTGTATGAGCATTCTCAGTGCGGAATAACATGTTGACCAAGTAACTATGTTCGTATGGCGCGCGGGCGCCCAGGTTAAAAGTCTGTTGATTGCGCGGCGAAAGGACCGCCTGCAGTTTGAGATAGGTTTGTCTCAAATCAGGCGATACCCATAGCGAGCCGGAGGTGAGATGAAGGTGCGAGGTGGCTTCGAGTTGTTCTTGTTTTGGAATCGAAAAGAGCCGTTCGGCCTGGTGCTCGACTTCAATATAGTTTGCAATTCCATTCAGACTTAAAACCCCGGCTGGGAACTGGCTGATGTTGGCTTTGGGATCGTATTTTTCAATCCGCTTTTCGCCGGCCTCGAACAGCGTGGCGCAGCGGCGTTGGAATTCCAAGGCCGTTAATTGGTTTTGCTCCAGAAATTCGAGCCAGCGGTGCAAATCGTCGAGGGAAAAGGCAGCCGAGGCCAGTTCTCCTGACCAGTGCTGCGTGGCAGCTAAATCTCTCGCGGCCACCGCGTGATTCAAACTGGCAAAGCAGTAACTGATCCAATCGTGGGCAGGCGGTACAGCAACCGCGTGCAACTCCGCCGGCAACTCGGTCCAACGGCGGCTTTGCTCCCAAAACTGCCGGGTATATTCAGCCAGATCGTGAGTATTTTGCTCGGCGCTCCGGTTCAGGATCGAGTGATTCTCAAGGTATGCTCTTAAGCGGCGCTGGTGCCAATTGAAATCTTGCTGCGAAGACTTAATTTGCTCCCGGTCCACAATGTATAGCGTGGCGAGCGAGGTCCCCGGGCCGCCGTCTAAATCCCCCGGCATGTTGAGAAGGGTATCTCCACTATCACCAGCTTTTATAATCGGCACGCAACTTGTACCGTTAGGATCTCGGCTGCCCAGAAGGACGGGCCGGCTCGACTGCACGCACCGATTTACCAACGCCGACAACGCACGCAGCGGTTGGTGCGATATGATGGACGCCATCGTGATTGAACGTGAAGCCGGACTCGCGCAGTTAGCCGGCTGGTTAGACGACTGTAGCTGCGCAAGCAATACCAAAATAGGGAGCAGCAGAAGCGGAATTACGGTTGCGGATTTGTTGGGAATCCGCTTAACGGTGTGTCCGCCGTTGAAGGAATGCAGAGTCATCGCCGGCTGTTGGCACAGTTCCCTCCTGTTCAAGGGCCTTTCATAAGCCTACATTATTCCGCGCTGCAATTACATCCACCATTTTGAGTAGTCCTCGAATAATAATATATTGCAGACTCCCGCACGCACAGCGGCGCTTCGCGCCCAGAAACTTACAGCGTCACACGCGCACTCGAGTAATATAGTTCATCCAATCCTCTCGTAATACCCGCTAAGTCTGTCTACTCAGCAAGACACCGGCGCACCGCGGTACATCGCGCCGAGACACTTACATCGTCGCGCACGCGCCTGAGTAATACAGTTCATGGGAATTTTTCGCCAAACCTGCTAGATCCGGATACTCGACAAACCCGGTGCACCGCGTCCAGATACTTACGTCGTCACGCACGTGCCCGGGTAATATAGTTCATCCAAACTTCTCGCCATGCCCGCTAAGCCTGTCTACTCAACAAGACATCGGCGCACCGCCGTGTATCGCGCCCAAACGCTTACGCCTTCACGCGCATTTCCGAGTAATATAGTTCATCCTAACTTCTCGCTATGCCCATTAAATCTGGATGCTTGACGATGAGTGATAATGGTTTGTCTCGCGGATGACTTTCTTAGAGGAATAAGTGAATAGCTCTTTCAATACAATCGTAGTTGGACTCGGCGCAATGGGCAGCGCAACGCTCTATCAATTAGCTAAACGCGGCATTAGAGCACTGGGAGTAGATCTCCTGTCTCCTCCGCATACATCGGGCTCCACACATGGTGACACTCGCATAACGCGTCAAGCTATTGGAGAGGGAGAGCATTACACGCCACTTTCGTTGAGATCGTACGAGATATTTCGCGAACTGGGGAGAAAAACACATTCCAGACTACTTGAAGTGACCGGTGGTCTGATTATTTCAAGCGAATCCAAAGCAGCATCAATAAACCATGTACGAGGCTTTTTCGAAAACACTTTGAATGCCGCCCAAAAACACGGCATTCGACACGAGATTCTGAGTTCTCAAGAAATGCGTTCGAGATTCCCTCAGTTCAATGTTGACAATGACGAAATTGGCTATTACGAATTTGAGGCAGGCTTCCTGCGACCGGAGGAGGCGATTCGCATACAGCTGAGGCTGGCAGAAGAGCTGGGAGCAACGATACAAGCTAACGAAACTGTCAGCTATTTTGAGGAAACGGCTAGCGGGGTCATGGTGCACACTGACAGCGGCACCTATAAAGCAGAACACCTGGTCTTGTCTGTTGGACCATGGTTACCACAGGTACTTCCCGAACTACGGTCGATCTTCAAAGTGTACAGACAAGTTCTCTACTGGTTCGATGTTTCTGCATCGTTTAGCGAATTCGCACCTGGAAAGTTCCCAATATTCATTTGGCAGATAAAGGGCAGTGACAATGGGATCTATGGGTTTCCTGCTGTTGATGGTCCCTTCGGGGGATTCAAAATTGCCACCGAAGATTACACCAGCACTGTGGCTCCAGAATCCGTAGAACGTACTGTTAGCGCGGATGAGACGGTCGCAATGTTCCAGAACAAGGTGGCACCATGCTTTCCCCAAGCCAATGCCAAGTGTATCAAATCTGTTGTTTGCCTCTACACCGTGACCCCTGACAGCGCCTTTGTCATTGATTGGCTTCCCTCCTCGAAGAGGATCATACTGTGCTCACCCTGCTCCGGTCACGGCTTTAAGCACTCGGCAGCGATAGGTGAGTGCGTTGCCGAACTCACGGTTACCGGAGAAACAAGCATTGATATAAGTGCCTTCAGGCTTGACCGGCTACTTCAAAAACTACCAACCTGATGCCGCTAGATAGTTTCAAAACCCTTGTGAGTCATTTCGTCCAGGATCGTTGCCGCCTACCAAGATGTACCATAATTGATTGATAGGGGTCCGTGGCCGTTGGTGGAAGGGCAAAATTATGAGTTCCGAAGGTGGAGATTCCGTTCCTAGCGAAGGACTACTCAAAACAGCCGAAGATCTGTTGCGGAAGGCCGTCGGCCAATACGGCTTGCAGCATCCCATAGTCATTGAAAGGCTAAAACTCTACGTGGATCTGATGCAAAGATCCGGCAAAGGTGATCAGGTAAAAGAGCTGGAGGAACAAGCGAAACTGCTGCAACAGAAGATGCGCCTGCCTGAGCCGTCGGACAACAGCGCAGCTGCCGACACCCGACCGACAACCCCAGCTTCACCTATGGAGAACTCCTCAGATCCGGAAGCTAATGACACTGCTAGCGACAACCAGGATCAGCGTGGAGTTGCAGCACAAGCCGAAGTAGAAACCCATCTACGCAACAGCAAAGGCAAGCATATAGCAACGCAAGTCGGAAGACTTCTATATACTCCGTCGGGAAGGTACTTGGCGAGCTGGTTGGAAGACCTCGAGGTATTCGTCGACAAGAGGGGTTGGTACATCGGGCGGATAATCGATGATAATCGATTGGAGCGCGAGACTAATTGGAAATTTCGAAACATCAATTTCGGCAAGCAAAGCAGTGCAGGCGATCTCCCCGGGTGGAATAGTCAGCCGGATATCGACTATTTCCAGCTCTCGCCCGGATGCGAAGACGTAAAACTTGACGAGTCCGGAGTGATACTGGATGAGAGGTAATCCGTTATCGTCCCCAACGAAAGATGCCGGCGACCATCGAAGTAGGCACTCTTTCCGGACTGTGTAATTCCACATAGTCGGCGGGTGGATCACGCCTTAAGGTGATTGTGACTGACAACCTTCCTTCACTGTTGTCCCTGAACTCTCAACGCATTTCCGATGCCCTGCAGTATGCATCCACGGTAAAACTGTGAATTGAGCCGATAGATATTCGCTCGGCGAAATGACACACTGTTAACTCTTCACCCGATTATGCGCGCTTTTTCAAGCAGGCCGACATTACTCGACCGCCATCAAAGGAAAAAGGTTCCAGGCGCAATGCGCCTGGAGCCGGAGCTTCTGCAGGAGGTGGATAAGGCGGTGAAGACGCGGCGACCGTCTCCCAGTCGGCATCAAGTTTATTAGCTAAGCGGATTTCTGATTCAGCCGCTCCAAAACCCACATCCGAACCATGGTGCCAACTGGCAGCCCGAGTTTGTTTGCCTCGGTGTAAAGCTTTTCCATAATTTGCGGCTCGATGCGAAATTGGACCAGGGCATCTTTGTTGACGCGCTCGGTGGCTTCCTTCCTTATTTTCTGTACTCTTTTAGGATCCATAGCTTGGCCCTCATCGATATTGTTGGGTGGCATCCATTGCATGAAAAACGTGTTCGTCCGCATCAGATATGGCTTCTACGCCTACTTCGAGCAAACGACCTTCCAGTGTCAGCCCGGCGAACATAGCGCGCTCATTCCCATTTCGAGCTGGAGCGAGGTCAAATACGCGAGTGGTTAGATTGCGACTATCAAGCACCTGATCTACTTCCTGGCGGGTAACCTTGTGTTTCTTCAAGTTACCGTCGTCATAGGTGATCATTGCCACGCTCACTCTGGCTCACGTATGATATTGTATGACAAAACCATACACGACGTCAAGAGTCAGTTCTTCTTTGGTTGCCTAATGCCCTCTAGTGGGCCTATATTGGCAGCATGGCTGTCTTTCCGTTGTAGATTTAGCGGGAAAAGATGCGGTGGTTAAGCTGGACCAAGATCTCGGTTTCACCCGCTAGTGCCTGGTGGAAGCTAATGAACGCTGCTGATCGTAATACAATTCTTGTCACGGCGGTGCCAATAGCTGCAGCGCTTGCCTTTCTGTGGTTTCCATTCGACTGGCTAAGCGAAGTGTGCCCGGTGTTTGGAGCGCCATTTCGAATTCTGTTTCATGACGAGCGCAGCCACTTCATAGGGCATGCGATTTTTTTCTTTGTCATCGGACTAATTGTCTTATTTCGCATGCCGATTTTGCAGCGGAAACCCATCCTGTATTTAGTCGGCTTGATATTGGCCTCATTAATACAGGAAACGATTCAGGCAATGTTTAAACATCAGCTGCCTCGATTCGATGATTTCAATGCTTTCAAAGGAGATGCGCTGGGCGGTGTCGCTGCATTTACCCTTGGTTTACTTTTCGGAAGACGGATATCTACAGGATTTAAGTGAAGGATCCGGAAATCCCCCAGGGTCCGGCGTTCCCTGGCTTGATTAGAGAAAATAGATCATAATTGCTGTTACAGACACTCCCTGCTCGCCGCAGGCTGCCAGCAGGACTTCACAGTTGATTGCATTATGAAATCAATGTGATATCACCAACTATTTTGCCAAAGTGGCCCAGCCATCATATCTGCCGCCATGCTCAAGAGCGACCCGAACTAATTGCGGCGATCTATCTTTGCACTTGTTGGGCGGTGCATGCTCCGAGCACTCTATCAATGACCAGCCTGGAGGCAGAAATTCACCTGTTGTCTCGAATCTGCCGACGTCTAATCCAAGCTCTTTTAACTCCTTTACCAGTTCGGTAGCCCGCGAGGCTGGACAATAGAATGTGTGATCGATCTGGCGGTCGGTGTCCAGCGGGCAGCGGTGAGACGATAATCTCTGCAATAACTTTTCGTCTAACGCCTCTTGCTGTTTCAGTTCAAGCGCCAAATCCTGAATCGATGTGACGGCGAAATCGCCAAACTCAGCCGCTTTTACGTAGTCAGCTTTGGCCAGATCCGTCTTACCGATCTTCTCGTAGCATTCCGCACGATTGCTGTAGATATCGCCACCCAAGGTAGGGTCTAGCTTTAGCGCTTCAGAGTAGTCACTTATTGCCTCTTTAACCCTACCGCTCTCTTTGAACGTATTGGCGCGAAGGTAGTAGCAAAGCCCATCTCTGCGATCCAAGTTTATGGCCTTGTTGTAATCCGCTATTGCTTTGTCGTCCTGTCTCAACTGGGAATATGCGGCACCTCTGGTGCGATACGCAAACTGGTGGGTGCTGTTGAGCTTCAGCGCTGAATTGAAGTCTTCGACGGATTCTGCGTACTGTTTGGCTAGGTATCTCAGATAGCCTCGCTGCGCGTAGGCGTCAGAGCTGCGACCATCCAACTCAATCGCCGTGGAGAAGTCCGTTATCGCGCTCGGATGGTCACCGAGCGATTCATAAGCCTGGGCTCGGTTGAAGTAGATCGATATGTCTTTAGGTGCAAGTGTGGCCGCGATCGAATAATCCTCGATAGCCAGCTTGTATTTGCCGAGGCGGCTCAGTTCGTTGGCCCGGTTGAAATACGCAAGCAGATCCGAGCCGTCCAGTTCAATTACTCTCGTAAAGTCCGCTATCGCGCTCTCAGCATCTTGCAATGCACTGTAGACATTGCCTCGGTTGCCCAGCACCTTTGGGTCGTCGGGCCGAAGTTCTAGTGCTTTGTTGAAATCTGCCAGCGCTCGGTGAAAGTCGTTGGACTCTAGGTGCATTGTCCCGCGATCATAGTAATAATCAGGGTCTGTGACATTCAACCCGATAGCGCTGTCCATATCGGACAACGCTTTTTTCAAGTCGCCTTTGAAAAAATGTCCAAGTGCTCGGCGGCTGTACGCATTGTCATTTCGCACATCGATTTTGATCGCCTGCGTCAAATCCGACATTGCCTTGTCGTGTTTACCGAGAGAAGAATATGCGGCCGCTCGGTTGATATAGGCGTCGACAAAACGGGGATCAATCTTGATAGCCCTATCCAGCGCCGCTATTGCAGCATCAATGTCCTCCCTTTGGCGGGCTTCCTCAAAGGCATGCAGTTCCCGTTGCAATCTATCGTCGTTCATAGAAAGTTGGCAATCTCCCAGGTCCACCTAATTGTACGATGTGGCGGCAGCCATCCAACGTACTGGCAATCCCAGCTACAATTGGTGTCGTGGGAATACACCATCTTGTAACGCTGATTCTTAGCCACTCACGACCCGAGGAGAGGACTGAGTATTCAAGTGCTAGCTTGTCCGCTGCCACCGGGACCATCGAGTTTGGTAAGGTGGTACTGTACCAGCTTGGGTTCGCACAATGTCAGACGTTCCGCAAGATAGAGAGCAACAGCCGGAAACTCAGCTGCAGTCTGATGGCGACGGTTCCGGTACCGGCAGAGGGAAAAAGACTGCAGTTGGTACCGGCCATGATGGACGCGGTGATTTGGGATGGAAGACGCGTCAAGCTATGCTAGCCGCTTTGCAGAAGGTGCCAACAATCATCGGCTCGGTTGTTGTTGGACACGACGGCATTCTTATCTCTAGCACTATGGCCGCCGAGATGGATGCCCTGTCGATCGGTATGTGCGCGCGGGGCATATACCTCAACACTGACGTGTCAGTCAAGAGAATGGGACACCATCGTGTGCATCAGATTGTTGCACGCACGTCCGCAGGATATTTCATTATTTGCGATTTTGGGGAAGAGCTAGTAGTAGTAGTACTGACTACGAGGGGCCCGACGAGCGGCTTGATAGATCTGATGAGAAACATTACTAAAATGGCAGCCGCCTAGCAAAAGCAGGCGCGCAACTTGCTTGTTGTGAGAACGCATAAGATCAAGGCTGGAGCTATGGCAACGAAAGTATATTTGGTGATGGCGATGATTGATGGGGTGCTTGATGCCATTGACTCCGTAATGAGTTTTTGTGGAATCGACTGGTCCTCGAACTCGTGGTATGCCACATTCGCACTCATTTGTATCGGGATTTGGGCGGTGGTGAGTATAGTTTTCTTGGGAATCTTTTGGTTTGGCAAACGCAAGATCCTCGTGTTATCACCCCTTGCAAATCTAGTCCCAGCAGTGATCGCAGCCATCTTAGGACTCCTAGCAGCAGGGCATCTAGCGTCCGCTACGAAAGTCCTGAGCGACCAGTGGGTAGTGGCTGCTATTAATGGAGTAAATTTTCTTTACTCCATCGGATACGTGATACTCAATCTGTGGCTGTGGCGCCTGGTTAATCAGAAAGTGTAAGACTCTCGGTGATGACCTCACCACGGTGATCAATGGTGCCAGTCTTGATCTGCAGGGCGTTTGCGGACAAGACTAACGAAAACGAACCATAACATTGATTATCTCCATCTTTTTTCGGCACTCCACCTGCATGCACTGAGGCTTGCCGCAGTGTAGTTGGCGGTAGCAACCCTCGCCGATTGACGTTACAGACCTGCAGCTGCTAATACAGAAGGAGTGAGGTTCTTCGCATGCTGACGGCACTGAAGGTCGTTGTGGCAATATTTGTAGTCATTCTGGGCGGAGTGGCTCTGATCTGGGCCGACATTGCGGTGGACTGGAACCGGCACTGTCACAGCATTCCGCTACACAGCTATGTTTGTCGGGATGCGGAAGCCGCTGCCCTGCAATATGAAGAGGCGGACTATCCTGGTTGCCTGGGAATAATCGCCCAGTCCCAGGAGCATCCGCGAGTCCCCCCAGCAATGATGGAGCTGCATTACATAAAAGCTTTGTGTTTGCAGGCATCTGGTCGGTATAGCGAGAGCGGCTTGGAATATTCCTTTGTCTCAAGTTCGACTGGCGATGAGAACCTGAAGGAGAGAGCGGACATTGGCCGAAGACTTATCGACCAGCACAATTCACATGTATTGAATGAGCAGATACTTTTCCCTGATTGGGCGCCAGGAACAGACGGGCTATAGACCTGAGATTGAAAAACAAATCGGTCAATTCTCTGCCACTCAAGGTGACAGTTATATAAACTAGGACGCACAGATATTTTCCGTCTTTGTACGACAATACCCAGCAGGCATACGTATTTACCGGGTTGTCAGAAGCGGCCTTGGTGTGTATTGATAGTGGAGAAGGCGCCTATAGAGACATGTTACTAAAACTCCATACCGGGATTTTCAGAACCGTCACCATTTTATGGGTCACCTATCTGTTGACGGGCGCGGCTGATCAGGCAGAGCAAATCTGGCGAGTCGGCCTTGATGGCTGGGATCGCGTAGCCGGTCGAGTCCTGATCGCAGTCTTGAGTCTGGTTTTAGGTTGGAGGTTCATCGCTCTAAGGCGAACTGTAGGCGTACAAGACCTAGAGCGCGCAATATCCCGCCTGATCGCTAAAACCTATCCAGCAGTTTCGGTCATTCGGTCGGTTGCTATTTTGGGATCCGGCGGTTTATTCCTGCTCCTTTCGGCTTTTTTCTTCTGGTGCTCGCTAGCACATGGAACTCGCACACTTGCGCAACTAACGGACAGGCTAGGCAATTACGAGCTGGCGGAACGATTCTATTCCATGAATCCCGACCGAAACCGGTTTCAGTTGCGCTCATCAATGGCCGTCTGGCATGACTACTACAACGTGGAGAGCGTATCCGTCCGCAATGCACGCAATTCGGCTATTGCTCACGTCTATGGCAAAGACAGTGTGGAAATGGCCAGCCGGTATTACTTCATAGGATGCAACCTCGAGGAAGGATCGAAGAAGAAGGATCCGCTTGAAGCTGCGGACTGGTACTGGAAGGCGTACAATCTTTATCACTTGCATGGAGTGCACAATCGGTGTGTGCATTGTTTGATAGAAGTTGCGTTTGTCTGCAGCGAGTACAAGCAGATCGAGAAAGAGCACAATTGCTTACGGCAAGCATCCTATGAACTACAGGGTATCAGGGATAGATCGTCAATTTGGTCACTCTGTATTGGGGAGAAGTTAGCTCATGATTTGGGTGATTCGGACTTAGCGTCACAGTTTCGTGGTAACGCAGCGGCCGCTGTCCGTACCCAGAAGAATGACTATCCCGGCGCAGATGTGTTGCTTTGGGTTTTCATAGCTGCGGTCGGCATAACTAGCGGCTTTCCAACGGCGGCAGTCCGGGAAGTCCTGATTGGTAACATCTATATCCAGAAACTGCGGGCAGTGAGAACCGCCACATATCTTAGCGATCTTCTCAGTACACTGAGCGATCTGGTGGATTTGGATCTGTTCAGAGGTAATCTTGAGGGTGCAGATAAGTCTGGTAGAGCGATGCTGAATGCTGTTGGAGTGAAAGTTGACGAGAGCACCAAGCCAACATGTTGCGATTGGATGCGTTCTCGATTGAAAAAGCTGTTTAGAGATCAGAGCCAAGCAGCAGCATTCATGCTGACCTTTTTGTACATCTGGAAAACGTGACAGAACAGGTATTTCCGGGCTTGATTAGAGAAAATGAAATATAAGTACCATTATCGGCTACTCCCGATTTGGCGCCGCGACTTCCTTTACCAGCGGACTGATAGGGTGTCAGAGCCCATTTGGTGTACTTTTCGAAGTTTCGCCCTAATCATGGTGAGAGGAAACCCATCGCGACTACTGCTTATTAGACAATATTACCTGCGGAGATCGGGAGACTTAAGAAGTCACCCGATCTCAGGCGGCGACCCGCCCCCCAGGACTTTTATCCGGACGGTCTTAAGCTCATTGCTGCGGAAAGCAATGCGGAAAGCTGTACCCCCCGGCGCAGCGGTGGTGTCCGGCTTGGACAGCTGGCTTTCCCGGGTTTCGTCAAGTCGACACAAGCAGGCCTCCTGGCAGGGGAAGTTTATACTGAGCATGGTCTGCTGGGCTTGAGTGGTGACATTGAGCAAACGCAGAAAGATTCCTCCGTCGTCTCCGCGATAGAGGGCCACGGGCCGCACAGCCGCGTTGTCCAAGCTTATAAGAGAACCGGTCTGATCCTCTTGGCTCCGCCATCCCCGGACAGCAAAGAGCCTGCCTTCGAACCGCTCGGCCAGGAAATAGGACTCCACCACCCCGGCATTGTCCTGTTCGCTAAGCGGTGCCCAGCCGTAGCTTACCTCATTCATTCCCACGCAATTGGCACCAGGAACCGCAAGTGCCGGTCCGGCCCCGCCACCCCGGCTTGCGAGGCGATTGCGGGACAACCAGGATATTGCCCGCAGCAATGTGATACTGACTGTGGTGCCATCTACACCATACTCCGGAAGCCCGCGGTTCAGGAAAACTTGATTATTGGCCAGAAAGAAACGCTGGCACGGGAAGCGGTCCGGCACTGCTTCGCATCCATCGGTCACCGGCAACAGAGAGCCGGTAGCTGGATGCTGCCGTTCAACCAGGCTGAAATGATTTTCCGACAGCGTCTGCGACACCGGGGCGCCCGTATCCAGAACCACCTCGAGCCGGTGATCCCGCGAGCGGTTTTCGAAGCTGGTATGGAAACTGATAATCGGCGAGCCTCTCTCCAGAGACACCTCGGTGGTAAACCGGTGGCGGTGGTGCCGGTCTGAACGACGGCGCTTATTTAGATCAACAGGCGATGCGCCGTCAGGCTGA
>Ga0364921_10308_pt1 | contig 15516 bp, 21 predicted proteins | sample ExccelJu500001D3_2_FD_206956 | JGI IMG/M metagenome (GOLD analysis project Ga0364921, IMG submission 206956) | Enriched cells from Trout Bog Lake Hypolimnion, Wisconsin, USA - BchlTB.June20.5000.01.D3 | ecosystem: Environmental > Aquatic > Freshwater > Lake > Hypolimnion/Profundal zone | place...
AAAAAGGAGCCATCCTTGCTGCGCAAGTCTTGCGGCACCTTGGAGAAATACGCTGATGCTGAGTTTTACCGGAGGGATCAAAGTGCTTGTTGCGCTGGAAGCCTGCGACATGCGCAAAGGGTATGAAGGACTCACCGCGCTGGTGGAGAGTGGGCTCTCTGAAAAACTGCGGAGCGGCATCCTCTTTGTCTTTGGAAACAAAAGGCGGACGAGGCTCAAAATCCTCTATTACGACGGGAGCGGAGTGTGGTTAATGAGCAAGCGACTGGAGAAAGGAACTGACGTGACTCAGGTGATTTGAGCCAGTTGGTGTGTTAGTTTTTGGGGCCAACCAACCCAAAAACATTAAAGGCAAGAAGTACACGACAGAAGAGAAAATCCGTATCCTGAGGCAGGCGGATGCCGGTGAGAGCATCGCGGAAGTATGCCGAGAGCATAACCTCACCCAAGTGAGTTTTCACCGGTGGAAGAAGCAGTTCGGACAGATGGAGGTCAACGAGGCCAAGAGACTGAAGGAACTGGAGAGGGAGAACACCGAGTTAAAGAAGATGCTGGCCGATAGTTTGCTAGAGAACCGAGTCCTCAAATTCGCATGCGAAAAAAAGCTCTGAGCCCGGCCAGCCGCCGGGCATACGCACTCAAAGCAGTTGAGGAAGGAGTAGGATCTGGCAGGAAGATGTGCCTCTTCCTGAAGGTACCCCGTTCCAGCTACTGGTATCACCCCAAGGAGAAGAGCACTTGGGAGCAGGACCTTCTGAAGAGAGTCATTGAGCTCAGCGACAAGCATCCCCGATACGGCTATCGCCGTATTACGGCACTGCTTCGGCAGGAGGGATGGCATGTGGGCAAGAGACGCATCCAGAGCCTGAGGAGATCCCTTGGGCTTCGAGTTCCTCCCACCAAGAGGAAGGTGGTGCGTCGAGGCCACTCGACCGGACTGCCTGTGAAGGCTGAACACAAGGGCCATGTCTGGACATGGGACTTCATCTGTGATGGGACAACACGGGGAGGAGCACTTCGCATGCTGACCATCCTGGATGAATACACCCGCGAGTGCCATGTGCTGCGAGCAGATCGGGCACTCAAGAGCGGGGACGTTCTGGAGTGGATGGGGAAAGCTAAGGATATCTTTGACGAGGAGTCCTTCGGGTACTTCTTTTAGTATCGTGACCAGTGTTCCTTTTGCTTCTACTTGAATGGAACGAGGTCCTGTTTTTTTGTTCACGTCCTTGGGGAGTCTGAAGGTATGTGGGGGAAAAGGAGCAAAGGCTTTGACTTTATCGAGAAGTGGTTTGACCGAGGGATCGTCTTTGATCATTTTACTTTCAAAATTCTCGAAGATTTTGTCTATACCGCATCCGGGAATTGCCCAACCTGGTTCTTTGTTGACTCGTTTGACAAGGGCAACAAATCGGGCACCTTCCTCGGGAGTTAGGACCGAGATGGCGTTGTTGGTGTGTTCCCAAGGTCTGTAAGCGTCACGCTTTTTGATGATCGGTTCGACGGTCGGATCAACTTGAATGATGGCGTTGTTGAATTCTTCCTCGCTCATCCCCGTTTTAAACGTAACAGCTCTTGCTGCTTTGTAGTATTTATCTCTCTCTTCAGGTGAGAGGCCGCCACCGAGAGCCGCTGATGTTGTAACCGCGCAAAAAGATTGAAAAGGGTCTTATTGCGTAACGAAAAGGGTCAGTTGCAAAAAGATTGAAATGGTCAAAAGGGTGCCGTTGAAGATCGGCGAGGTGGTCGCGGGTGTGGTGCGGACTTGCCGCGAGGTGTTCGCAGGGGCATTCTGGGTCGGTGAAAATCCACCAACCAGCGGGAAAGTCGCATGATGATGGAGGTTAACCTGGGAGCAGGCACGCACCGAGGCCGGACGGCTGGTGGATCGGATGCCGTTTAGGAACTCGGATCTGGCAGGCGAGCTGATTGAGCAGGCAGTAGGGCGCATTCTTCGATCGCGGGACGGAATGGGGTCTTCAGAATGGGCTCATGCGACGGTCGCTCATAGGGTATGTTTGCCTGTCAGCGGGGGATTGCTCCCCCGCTTTGAGCGAGTGGTTTAGACTCCGGCGGCGGCGATCACGGCATTGATAACCGTGATATTGGCAGCGCCAAGAGCTGTGGTGATGTCGGCTGCGGGGACTGCTGGCTGATTCCCCTGTGCAGGAAGACCATTAGCCAGAGCGTTCTTGGCTTGTGTTGCGGAGCCTGTCAGAGAGTTGAGGATCTGATTGGCGACGAGGGATGCCCTCATCTGTTCGGTAATTGATAGTGCCATTATCGTGTTTGCTCGGTTATTCGGTGAGCGTCCGTTTTATCTCATGCAAAGAGTCGTTGCGTCCGTTCCTCCGTCGAGGAGGGATGGCATTGGTTGTCTGTGCGCGGAGAAATTCATTATGAGGACGAGGTTGTTGCGAGGAGGTAGTAGGTCACGCCACCGATTACGATCTCGACTTTATTAGTCACCACATTGTCAGTCGAAGCGGAGACGGCGTTGTTGACTGCAAGGACTCCGGTTGAGTCGATAGATGCGGCTCCATACGCGAAAGATGCTGATCCAGAAGGGCCTCCTATCTGGAATTGCCCTGCATTAACATTTAAGTACTGGAGATCAATTTCGCCATTAATCGTCAGTCCGCTGAATGACGGACTATCGTAGGTATTTACAGTTTGGTTTCCGGTGGTAAATCCAGAGTCGTTATAGAAATTGGAAATAGCAGATCCCGATGGTACGAATCCTGCATCGTTGTTTAGCTGGCTTGAGTAGCCAGAAAAGGAGATACCTTTGCTTAGAAAGCTGATACCAAATCCATAAGTAGTAATGGTGCCATTACCATCAATGCTAACGCCCCCGTAGCAAAATGAGGCCGTGGGGGTGTTACCATCTAGATGATGAGCCCCTGAGTTAATATCAAGTGATGCAAAGGTCGGGTTGTCGGTCGTATTTAAGCTCTGATCGAAGGGGTTGCCCGATGAGGTGAGATACCCCATGTCGTTTGCAAAGTTGGAAATGTTCGCTCCGAAATAGGCTATCGTTTGACTTCCGTACTGAAGGCCACTGTCGTCGTAAAGCTGCTGACCTCCATTAATCTTGTACGAAGGAGCTTGGACATTTCCGTAAATATCGACTTGGAAAAGACTATCTAATCCATAAATCGATCCATCAGCATTGAGGCCGGAATTGTCGGTGAATAGTCCACCACTCGCGCCGAGATAGCCTTGCGTTCCAAGATTTCCCGATCCATCGATTGCGAGAGCATTGCCCGTTCCGGCAGTCAGTCCATTGGAAAAGAAAGGGTCGGAAGATGGGTCGAAGTTTTCCGGAGCGAAGCCAAGAGCGGATTCAATGTTCTCCGCTGTCACCGAGGCATCGGAACCGGCTGGCCCCTGATCTCCGGTATCTCCCTTATCTCCCTTATCTCCTTTTGCTCCCGTCGCGCCTTGGATGCCTTGTTCTCCAGTATCTCCCTTGTCTCCTTTTGCGCCAGTAGCCCCGGTTGCTCCCTGGGGACCTTGTTCGCCGACCAGGGAAGCGAGCCATGCGGCCATGTCGCCTTCAAAGCCATTCGATACAGCAAGCTGGTAGGCGCTCAGGCCGTTGGCCCCGGTGATCACGGAGAGGGCAACGACCTTATTGGCGACGATGGAGAGGGAGGCCGTGAGTGACATTTAGAGGAGGCTGGTTGGAGTAGGCTTCACTGCTACCTTGCCGGTGATCAGATGGAGGGGAGCGCCTCCCGATGGAGTTCCAAAGACATCGAGTTTCAAGCCAGCCTCTCCGGGAGCTGATGCAGGAAGGGCGGCAATCTGATCCCCCGTGAGGGTGAGCAGCGCGATGCCGTTGGTAGGGGACGGAATGGAAACAGAAAAGGGTACGGAGAAGGTTCCGCCGCAGGCCTGGGTAATTTTCGCCAGGATCGTCCATCCCGTGAGATTCAGAGGGTTGGGAGTAGGCTGTGCACCGTCATCAAGATTGAGCTGAAAAGTGTAGGGGACTCCCTGCTCCAGGGAATCATCTCCTACAAGATTGAGAACAGCGGCAGACATCAGGGATCACCCTGATGAAAAAGCGCCATCTCAGACAGTTGGCGTGGGCACGGTGGGTGCCGTGGGCATAACAGCCGATCACCCCATCTCTCCTGTTGTCCCGTCGTACAGACCGCCGTAGGTGAAGAAGGCTTCTGGAATGAGTTTTACGGTCGGAAGAATAATGGTAGAGAAATCGTAGCTGCTAGATGCCCCGCCGTGAGTGTCGGTTTTTGTCTTATCCCCGAAGAGGGCGCAGAAACGGTTTGCCGTGAGCGTCGCCGTGGAAAAATGGATCTCCAGCGGGAGTTGTTCGATCACCCCGCCAGATGCAGCCCAGTCACCTTGCGGGATAACAGCCCCTGCATCAGCAATAATTGAAGGGTAATTGGGATCTCCGGCGTAGGGATTGCCAGTCGGATTAAAGCACGAACAAGCCCAAATAATGTGGCACGACAAAGAAGCCAAATTTTCTGTGGTCGTGGGAAGCGGCTCGCCATGACTCCCTGTTGTTGGATTTTCCACGGTCTGACTCGCGTTGGCACTCACATCAACTTCCAGACAAAACTCAATAGATGGATTCCACCAGTATTCATCATCTGAAATCTTGATGAGATCGGGCATATAGAAACTGCTGTACCCATAACGCATTGCAGTAACTCCACCACACGAAGCCGAGGCACGAGCTACTGAATCACTAGGGGAACTTTCCGTCAGGCCATCACTGAAGGAAGCGTTCTCCCCCGGTGCCCATTCACTCCACGCAGATGTCCCCGAATCCTTGGATAAGACATCGGTGCTCGGGCAACAGAGCTTGTTTTCTGTGAGGTCAATCTGTCGGCAAAAGGTAATGTCCGACAATGCTACCGTGTTATCGTCGGGGATATTATAGAAATCTGCCTCGTCTGGAGATGCCCCACCATTCACAGCCAACAGATCCTGCGTTAAGGATGAGTCAGAATCAGCCACCCATTTATAGGTAGGGTATAGCCCTTCAAATCCTGTAGGATTATCTACCTCATAGTGTCCGCTTCCAGTTGATGAGGCGGTGACTGACCCCGAAATACCCATCCCTGCCAGCTCGATCCGAAATCGCTTCCATCTCCACATCAGCTCCACGGCTTGATCGCGCTTGAGTTTGATGCAGTAGAGAGAACCGTCACCATAGACTGTCACATTGGATGTCGAGTGGAGGGATGGGAAGAATGTTGTGTTGCCGTTATAAACTCCAATTAGCCCAGTGAGACTATCCACAACATCCTTCTTAAAAACCGTGATGCCATCCCAGAGGGAGAATGGATTGCCTTCTTCATCAAGCATCCTGACCCCTCCGAGGAGATCGTCAATCGGATCCAGATCAAAGCAAAGATTACGGGCCGACATCAGTAGGGCACGGGATAAAGGCCACTCCTCCCGGCGAAGCACTTGGTTTTCAGGACAAGATGATTTCTGACATCCTGTTCCAGAGCGCCATCGCGATATGTGGACAAGACAATACGGGCATAGGTTTGTACGGGAGGAGTGCTGGTATCACAAGCAAGGAGGGCATCTCCAGAGTCATCCCAAGGATCATACGTTGGGTCTATGTTCGAGTCATTCCCGGCGGTAGTGATGCCAGCCGTTGAGATTGTCACCCCATCAGTCGCAAATTTTATCTCAAAAAAAACATAGTCATCTGGAACGCCATCAGGGGATGTGTATCCGACTGTGTTATCCGGCCCGTCGAGATCAAGCATAACGGGGCTGGATGAGGAAGGATCATAGAGGCCGGTGATTCCTTCCCATGCCACCAGTGGTATCAGAGAAACAAAGAGACGTGAGAAATACTCAACACGGACCTTGTTTCCAGCCGGGGATCCATCGCCGCCATACTGAGGGACCAGGGTGCATTGAAAGGGGATAGAAACAGCAGACATAGGGGGGGATAAACGGGCCTCCCCTATTTGAAAGGTGGTTCCTCCAGGGCCGCGATCGACCATGACATTGCCCGATGATCGCGGACAGAGAGACCGGAGATAGGCTTCCAGGCGACGAGACCACTCCGTCAGATTGGTGCCTGATGTGATGAGGCCGGGCTGTTGCATCGCGGAGAGTTGCTAGATCCTCAATCAACGCTGGCACCCGTATCTGCCGAATCGTAAATATCGGGATCCCACCACCAGGCACCAAGCCATTCCTGCACGCGCTCCCACGTCTTGGATCGCTTCAGGCAGCGATCCGCATTCTTAAGCCATTGATAGTCGCTGGGTGGGGTGGATTCTGTGGCGACCGGGGATCCAATCAGGCCGCAATCTCCGGTCTCCGGTTGAGAGGAGAGAGCGACGGTAGAGCGGAATACAGGAGCGTATTCATTGTAAATTTCCTGCCCTCGAAGCCATTTGGTAGCATATATTTTGGCGTTGGTGCTAAGAGTCCCTGCTCGAGGACCAGCATCCGTTGGATAGGTGAATGCCGCCATGGAGACAGGATCTGCCTGATTTTGCCAAACTTGGATCGCGGAAAGATCAGGTAGGGTCAAGGCGGCTACACCCCCGGCTTGAAACATTTTATGTGATTTCAACGGGCGCTGCACCTCGACCCATTCGACCTCCTCAGTTGGTGACGATGTTCCATCGCTTGGGATTCCAGGCGAGGGAGAGTTGCAACAGGTAATGGTCAGGGTGCCGATTCCCCCAGGGCCGTTTTTTGCAATTGCAGTGTCTACAAGCAAACCTCCAGCTCCGGACATTGCGGAGAGTCTGGCTGGAACAGCCGCCTGGATCGCATCCCAGGGACCCATTAAGATTTTCACATATTGGCGGCCATCTTTATTAACGGTGATCTGAGGGGAGTCTGAGGTTTCCTGCAGGGCGGAAGAGCCTGTCCAAACAGGAGTGCTGGGCAGAGAGGGAGCAGCAAGTGGAGTGGAAAGAGACATAGGGTGACTAGGTGGCTATTGCGTCTCCTCCAGAGGTATTCCCCGGAGGAGACAAAACTTTGATTCCCGACTGAATGGCTGCCTTCAGCAGATTCCGGAGATCCACGGTGGCATCTGCTGTGCGCCGGGCATGTTCCGCAGCGGGACCTCCTCCGCCAATGAGTCCCCCGATCTTCGCCAGACGATCTCCAGCTTGTTCATGAGTGCCATGGTGAGCGAATGAATCTCCCTTCACATTGACTCCTGCTAGAGAGAACTTTTTAAGGGAAGAGGCACGGTCCTCTTCCTCGGCGGAGTGGTGACTTGCGAACTTATTGGAAAAATCTGTTCGAGCGGCATCAGCCTTTGCGATGAGGGCCTGAATTTGTTTCGCGGAATTGACTGCATAATCGGATGAACCCTTGATGGTATCGCTCCACAGCTTTGCTCCGGACTGCATGTCCTTACTTCCTCCCTCAGAAATCTCCTTTGAGGTATAGCCGCTCCCGTCGAGTCCTGCCACCGGGCCCGTATTTTCATGCCGGGTTAGAGTTGATGGAAAGGACTCTGCCTCGTCGAAACCTCCATAACCAAAAACACTTTTCAGCCACTCGCGGGAGGAGGATTGGCCGGATACGGCCTGCTCCCCCACAGCGGATACCATACCGCCGACACCTCCTGTAATCAACCCACTCGCGGCTGCACCGCCGTAGTTCATAAACTTGGAGAAGCCGGTGCCATCATCATGCTTAGCCAGCATGTTCTGGACTGAGGAATCAATGATCGCCTGCAAGTCCACTATAGGCTTGTGAAAAGCATCCATCAGCATGGATTCCATCTTTTTACAGACACCACTGAATACATCAGGAAGCGATGCTACCGAGGCGGCAAGGGCGTTACTTCCATAAGCAGAAACAACATCAAACTGCGGATTGAGAAGATCCGAGAGCTTTCCCTCTGAAAGGGCCTCCATTCCTGCCTTCATCTCCTCACCAAACCCTTTTCCAATCTTGATGGTGTCGATTGACTTGATTTCCTTCAGAATAGGCTCAAGGGCATCAGCTGCTCCTTCAGCAGCTCCAAGGAAGAATCCCTGAGTCTTCATTCCGATGGCCTCAAACTCATTGGTGACCCGCGTGAAGAGAGCGGCATTCTTCTCATAGACTGCGGCCTTCTCAGCGGTCGATTTTGCCGCTTCCTCGATCGCCTTGGGGTCGGAGAGGATATTGATCATGTTGGCCCCCTGGCGGCCAAATATGGCCCGTACAGCGGCTATCTTGTCGCTCTGCGTGGCAAGCGAACTGATCGCGGTGCCGATCTCCTTGAATTGTGTGACGGCATCCTCGCTCTTCAGACGATCGAGAGAGATCCCCAGTTGATCGAAGATCACCTTGGTCGGCTCACCCTCGGCATTCACTCCGCCCAGAGCAGCCTGAAGCATGGTGAGATTCTGCTGGAGACCCGACGGGTCCATGCCGACCTCCTTATAGGCTTTCTGGAGAGTGATCAGATCAGTGATGGATTCCCCTGTTGCCTTGTTCTCAGCCCGAAATGTCTTTCCTTGTTCAAAAATTGATTTGAATCCCTCCCCGATCCCTTCAATCGACTTAAAGGCGGCAAAGGAGACACCGAGCACCTTCAGTGCATCGCCGAGTTTGGTCATCTCTCCGAGATCGACAGCCTGATGCTTGAACTCATTGAGAGCAGCCTTTCCCCTGTCCACGCCGGTGACGAACGGCTTGGAATCCACCCCCATGACAAATTCGAGGATATTCATGATCGGAGTTTCAAGGCAGCAAGCGCGGCATGGAGATCCTGATCCTCGTAGGTGGGACCGAGGGGCTTGCAGTCATAGCGTGTTGAGATGGCACTGTAGAGAGCCAGTGCCTGGGCAAAGGGAAGCCGGTCGTGGATGTACTCAAGAGTCCACCCATACTCATGGGCTAGGGTGTCGGTGAGGGTGAGGAACCACCCGAGTCCGTTGCTGGACTCGGGTGAACCGTTAAAGGGACTTTTCCGTTATCCCTCCCGTAGGGAATGGTCGTGGCAAATCCCTTGTCGAGATGGGCGGAGACGATGTCACCGGCACCCTTGAGCACTCCTGGAGGAAGTGCGTCCGTCCATTCATCCAGGGCGGCATCAAATTCACCGCGAGCGATCAGTTCCCGTGTGACTTGGTTATCTGGCTGGGAGAGGACACAGAGAGCGATGAGGATATCTCTCAGTCGGGAAGGCCTGTCCAGACTCACCAGATACGGGGATTCCAGTGATTCCAGAATGAGAATCTTGCCCATGTTCACCGGAGGAAGGTGAAGTCCTCCGACATTGGCCACCAAGGGCACGAAGGCTCCCTTTACTGCAGAGGGAGTGCCGTGAGCAGAGGCCTCTTCCGAGGCCTTCTGGAGACGGGCAATCGACTCGGCAACGCCGGGTGCATAGACGGGCTGGGTCATGGCCGGTCTTAGAACAGGGCGTACTTGACGACCTTGAGGGAGAACTTCACGACTCCCTTCTGGGTATACATGACCTTGAATCCGCCTGGCTGCACGATACAACCGGTCACTCCACAAACCGTCACGGCATCACCGGGGCTGAAAGAAGGGGTCGATCCCTCGACCGTGGCAGTCAGTTCAATCTCCTGCTGCTGATCAAAGAAGACGACGGCTGCCGTGAATCCGTTCGTATTGGCAACCTCCTGAGCCTTGGCATTACCAACAAGGGAGGCCGACTCGACAAGACCGCCGCCGGTGTAGATTCCAGAGGTGCCCCATGCGATGGAGTTATCTCCAACAATAACGGGAGCGGTGGGAAGAGTGGGGGCTTCGAGCGGGGTGGTGATAGGATCAGACATGGTAGTGGTGGTTTAGGAGTTGAGGTGGTGAAACTAAAGATTGCGCATCGGGATGTGGGGTTTGACGGCGGTGATCTGGAAGGTGAGTTTGAAGGCCGTGGTTTGCAGATCCGGTGCTCCAAGGGGATCAAGCTGCTCGGCCCCCATATAGCTCCAGAAGCGGCTCGTAATGCCGTTAGGAAGGGCATTGGAGCGCACCCAGGCCACCACGCTGTCGATGAGCGTCAGAAAGGGAGGCTGGTCGCCCTGTGAGGCCGTGAGCAGGTCTCCGGGATTGATCAGCATTCCCTTGGCCTTGACCACCCAGACGACGACCGTGTGATCGACGATCCCGCTGAGAGGCTGATCGCTCTGATTCTTATCCCCGGCCCAGTGGAGGATCAGGCGAAAGGATGCAGGCTTGTCGAGTAGGAGATCGAGCACGCTGCCCGGATCCTGGGCGATCTTCACCTGGGAATCGAAATTGGTGATGAAGGGAGCGGTCGCGAAGTCGTCGCGCACCTTCAGCAGGATCTCGGCGGAGGAGAGCGGATCCATTAGATCATACGCCTGCTAAGGCGGGAGGGTTCAGCTATCACGGTTGCGGACGGTCCCTCCACATTGGTGCCGGGAGCAGTGAGACGGGAGTCACCTTCGCCGATCTGGGACATCTCCTTGCGGATGCTGGCAGCGTCAGCAGCGTAGGGGTTTTTTTCCGTGCCGCGCCGTTTGTAGATCCTATCGGCGGCGAGCAACTGGGCCGCACTCACAATGAATGCCGGAAGAGGGGGGAGAAAAGGTGTGGGGAAGAGTTTTCCAAGGACTCCATCGATTTCATTCTGCGTATCCTGGGCAATGCGTGCCCAGACCTCAGGATTGGCAGATCCCGTCCCGGCATCGTCCAGAGCCTCCGCCAGAAACTGGGCGGGGATCATGCCGATCAGATCGGCCATCTGGACGTAGGGAGTGGACATGGGAGAAGGATGGGGATTGAGTAGGAGAAAAGCTCGCTACTGCCAGCACGCCGGAGCGTGAAGGCAGTGTGTGAACTCTTAGCCTTCGCCGGTGGAACCGACGGCCAGTTGTGGCAGTCCGTATCCCACAGCCCAGCGTCCATAGGCCTGATAGAGATACTCGTGATTCTTGAAGACGTGGTCGCTATCAGGCTGTGTGAGGGAGAGTAGTTTGACGTCCTGCTCCAGCTGGAACACCAGAGGCTTGATCGGTAGGCCAACCTCCAGGAGGAACCATGCGGTGTCGCTTCCACCGAGCTGGGACCAGACAACCAATTCTGCCGAACCTTTATTGACGTTGCTGACCGCAGCGGAGGCCACGGCGGTGCCGGGGGTGCCTGCCGTGTTGATGGCGGTCTGCATGACAAACTCGGTTTCCAGGATCTGCTGTCCGAGTGTTTCAAGGGCTGGAGGCACCACCAGGATGAGCTTTCGGCCAAGTCCCATGGGGCGGTTCTGTGAATTTTTCCGTCCCTTCAGATTAGCCTTGGCGGCGGAGTAGCTGGCAGCAGACAGGGGCTCGGTCATCAAATTCGTGAATTTCGCGCTCTTGGGGTTGTTCGGCTCATGCGGCTTGTTGGCTGCAAAGAAGGGCAGGCCTGTATAATCTTTGGTGGTAAATCCACCTTCGAGCATCAGGGCTGTCAGGAGGTCCTTTGCATCACCGGCAGCAATGCCAAGACTGGACATGACGGCGTTATAGAGCCCCAGCCTGTCTCGCTCGATATCAGCCTCCTTGAGGGCGACTGTGGCTTCGTACTCCTTGTTGCGGATCCGGTAATCTGATGCACCGAGGTCATTGATCACGACCGTTCCGACAAGCTCGCGCATATTCGGAAGGGCGTTGAGCCAGGCGTAGATTTCCTCAGCTGTGCTCGACGGCATGATGACGGAAATCTTATTGAATATTCCAGGGCAGCCCTGGAGGGCTTCCATGAAAAGAGCATGGAAACCTCTGAAGAGATTACCAATAGAGGTGGCGTTGATTTGCATCGTTTTTTAGTGGTGTGGGTTTTTAGAGTGAGTGGTGGATTAGATGAGTGAGCTGCCTGCGATGAAGGCGTAGCGGGTATCGACGATGGGTTGAGTGGTGTCGCCGTTGAGGAACCCAATCAGGATTCCAGCCGGGATGCTGTGCGTGGTGGTCGCTGCCACGGTCTGGTTATCCTCGACATAGACGACCCGGCCCAGGTTCGCCTGGGTGACGGGATTAGTCGTGGAGTTGCTCAGGGCAAATGCCTTGCGCTTTACCGTAGCATTGAGGTCACCGGCGGAACCGGCGGTATTGTCAAAGACGCTGTCGAGCGTGTTGCTCTCCACGCGTCCCAGAACTACGAGACCAACCGTGTCAGCGGCAGGAACGAGATTTCCGGCGGCATTGGCAGCTGCCAGGGTGCCAGCGTAGAGAATCACAGCGGATTCAAGCGGCTGAGACTCGATGAACTCACCGGAGACTTCCGGCGAGGGGATGGGATTGGATGCGGACATGGTGATTTAGGGTGTTGGTGGGTTGGAAGGAGCCTTATTTTTTGTTATGCCGATCAAAGACCTCGCGGGACATGCCCAGGGCCGAGCAGACTTCGTTAATGGAACGGTCATCATCGAGAGCGCCGTTGGAGGAAAGAGCCTCAACGGAGCCGGGAACGGTGCTCTTCTTAAGAGGTACGGTAACGGGAAGATCAGCGACGAGAGCCTTGAGGTCTTCGTTGGCGAGCTTGAGGGCGGCGGCGGGAATGACTTTTCCCTGAGTGGAGGCAAGGGCAATGATCTCGGCACGGGTACCGGAAGTACTCGCCTCCAGAACCTTCGCCACATTGGCGCTCAGAGTGGCAACCTGGGCACTGAGAGCGGCCACCTCGGATTTCTCCTCGGGATCGGGATCAGGTTTTGCTTTGGCTTCTTTGGCTTCATCCGCAGCCTTCTGGGCAGCGGCTTCGATTTCTTCGTCGGTCGCCTTTTCAGGATCGAGGCCGAGGATGACGCAGAGGAGTTTTTTAGGATCCATGGTGTGTTTTGTTTTTGTGGGTTGGGTTTTGGGTGAGTGAGCGGAAAAAAGGATCAGGTCGGGCACGGCCCCCTGACGGCAGACCGCTGCGGAGTGCAGGAAGATCACGTTGCCGGAAGCATCGGTCTTCACGGCGGGAGAGAGATCCCGGTAGTGGCCGCCGGAGACATACTCGCGGCCCTCGGGAGTCCACTCGATGTCCTCATAGACAATCCCCTCACCGGCGAGACAGACGGGCCGGGCATAGGCGGCGATCTTGGTGGGCTCGCCCTTGTAGGCAGGCTGGCCGGGAACCGTATTGTGGTCGAAGTCGAGACAGACCCGGTCAAAATTCGTCGCGATCTGATTCTTCGGCATTGCCGAAAGGGTCACGTCATTAACCTGAAACGACCCTTTTGCGGTCTTGTGTTCTCCCCAGGGAAGAACGACGAGACGAGTGGGGAGCTTGGAAGGGTCCTCAAACTGGCCGATCTGCACATTGCTGCGCAGGGCGATCAGATCTCCGGGAATGGATGCGGCGTCTCGTGGCACGCCGTGGAAAATGCCTTAATGCCCCTTGTTACTACTAATCACGGTGGGTGCCGTGGGTGCCGTGGGCACGGAAGGAATTAGATTCCCAAATGTACCTTTGCCGCCGCTGCACCGGCCTTGGCGATTTTGACTTGCGCCCACTCGGGCATGACTCCTTCCTTGCTGATCGGCATGAAGGGCCGGGCGGGGATCTTCGTCTTGTGGCCCTTGCCAGTCATTCCCCCGAATTGATGGATCTTGGCATACTTCACCGGATTACCGATCGTCACGCTGTCGGGGCCGACGCTGATATGAAAGGCCCTCGACATCTGTGCAGGATTGCCAATCAAGAGAGGGCGTCCGATCTCTTTCTTCTTGGTTTTTTTCCGGGCTGCCCACGCAGCCAGACGCAGTGAGGGGTTGTCAAAGGCCTGCTCCGTGATCGCCTTGAACTCTGTCCCCATGGCCAGGAGGATCGGCCTCATATTCGTTGCCTGGCGGAGCAGGTGATCCAGCTTTGGGCTGACGGTATCGACTGAGATCTGGATGCTCATCAGGAGGCAAAGACTGCCCGACGGGGTGTTTCCCTTGCCTCTTTCTTCACCTCAACTGCCGAACCCACGTTGAAAAAAGCACGCCCGGCACCAATCTTTTCTGCAAGAGCCATCATCTCTTTTTCGGATTTTGCTTTTTCCAGCATCCGAATCATTTGGGCGATATTCGTTTTCATAGTGAGTGAATGATCTTTTCCAACTGCTTTAGAATCGGCTCAAATTGCTTCGGAGTCCAATATAAAACAGGGCCAAATCCTGTTGTTTGATCCCTCTTGAGCTGTTTCAGGAGTACAGGATCTCCACTTGCTGTGGCAATATACTGGGCATAAGCCCTTGCCCATATCTCCCTCAGCTTGCATGACTCCATCAGCTTTGCCTTGACGGGCGGTTTAGCGTTTTTTGCATAACGCATGAGGGAGCGAACACTAGAACTGGAAAGAACGGTTTTTCTCCAGCTCTCAAAGAGAGGGGCTTCCTCAGAGGCAAAGTCGCCTCCCAATGCTCCAAATGCCTGATGATCCAAAAAATGCCCCACCTCTTCGAGAAGAGTAAAATCCATTCCGTTCAGAGATGGCTTCAGTGCTATTCCGAGTGCTTCCCCTCCCTTAAAAGCATACTCCCCGAGGGTTGATTGAAACCGTGGATTCACCTCAACGGAGATCTTGGGAAGCACCCCGTCATCATGCACAAAATCAACCGCAGCAGTCGCCCTCAAGGAAGATTGGAGTAAGGAGCCGGAAAGTCCGGAGAGATCCAATGCCCGGCTTACCGGGGAGATACGGGGAGGAGGTTGCAGGATTGGAGCTGATTCGGAGGGCTTAGGCAAGAGCCCGTCAGCATAGTCAGGCTTGGCGACAGATTCAATCTTCTCCCCGTTCATCCAATCCCAGACGGTCAGATGGGTGGATTCACCGATAGGGGTCTTCTGCGCCCACTTCTGAAACTCCCCCCATGTCTGGTGATCGTAGCGGTTCTGGATCCTCTCCACGGAGATACTCAGATCCATCGGGTTAAAGGCATAGGCCGAGGGGCCATCCTTCTCCTGCGGAGTTCTCACATCAAAGATTTGATTGGGGCCGCGCACCAGATGGCCCGTCGTATCGAGATGATCGAGAGAGTGTCCTTCGATAATAGTCTTCTGATCCGGCGGATGCTTCGCTTCCTTATCGCGGATCACCTGCGCCTCATCCGCCATGATGGGAGTCCAATGGCAATGACAGTTAAAATCCCAACAGGCCGGATGGCTCTGATAAAAGGAGCTGTTGACAGGGAAGATCAGACCATCCAACGCCTCATGAGACTCTCGGGGATGCTCACTCCATCCATGTTGATACAGGGCGTAGGGAAAGACATCCTTCTGTGCCTCCATATTCCGACGCTCCGCCGCCGAATAAGCCTGATAGCCGTTTGTTGTAAGGATCGTGCGTGCCCTGCGTTCACTGGCTTCCGTATTCTCCGGATCGTCGGGATCCGCCAGAAAGGGGTGAATCTCCTCGACGATCTTCTTCTTCGCATCATTCCAGTCGGCTCCGGCGTGGATGGTGGAGATCTCCTCGCGTACCCGTGCCAGGACATCAAAGCTGGTGATCCCAGACACCGTGATGGCTCGCGCCCGCAGCTCTGGCAGCATCCCCATGAAGACCTCCTTGGTGACGGGAGTCTTGGAGCTGATGAAGTCG
>Ga0364921_10309_pt1 | contig 15483 bp, 13 predicted proteins | sample ExccelJu500001D3_2_FD_206956 | JGI IMG/M metagenome (GOLD analysis project Ga0364921, IMG submission 206956) | Enriched cells from Trout Bog Lake Hypolimnion, Wisconsin, USA - BchlTB.June20.5000.01.D3 | ecosystem: Environmental > Aquatic > Freshwater > Lake > Hypolimnion/Profundal zone | place...
GGCCTTCCACTCGGAGTAGAAGCCAACCTGTCTTAATTTGTCACGGAATGGATCTGGATTAGTATCATTGACTGCCATTCCTTTTGCCTTCAGGTCAGCCTGTAAGCCATCATTCATCTTGCGCACATCAGCTCTTTGCAAGATTGCCGATTCGGCAACGTTACGAGTAACAATAGCTTGCAAATCCGGTGGTAGCTGTTCAAATAGTTTCTTGTTCCCCATGAACCAGTAACCGTCCCACATATGGTTAGTCATAGAACAGTATTTTTGAACCTCATACAACTTTGCTGTATAGATAATTGCCAATGGATTTTCTTGGCCATCAACCACTTTAGATTGCAATGCTGAATACACTTCGGCAAAGTTCAATGGGGTTGGCGACGCACCCAACGCTTTAAATAAAGACACCCACATTGGGCCAGGAGGTGTACGTAACTTAACACCCTTTAAATCATCTGGCTTGTAGATTGGACGTACGCTGTTGGTCACTTCACGATAACCGTTGTCCCAAATTTTATCGAAAGCAAAAATAGTACCTGTGTTAGCAATTTGACGGCGGACATAGACGCCTAATTCACCATCCATAGCTGCCCAGACTTGCTTATAGTCTTTGAATGCAAAGCCTACACCGTTAATCTGGGCCTGTGGGACTAATGAACCTAAGATCAGTGGTGACAAAGTCATAAAGTCCAAAGCGCCTGAGCGCAATTGCGACAACATATCAGTGTCATTGCCTAATTGGTTGTAAGGAAAAACCTGAATATCAACTCGCCCCTTGGTTTCAAGCTTAATTTTTGATGCCATCTTAAAGGCATGGATATTGAGCGGATGAGTGGCAGGTAAGTTGCTACCAAACTTCATATTAAATTCTGCACTCTGTGCAAAAGTATTGCCCGCCACTAAAGGAAGCGCTGCAATACCAGCATGCTTAATAAAGTCTCGTCTTGTAAACGTCATACTGTCTCCACTAGATAAATTTCAATTCTTTTTGAGTAAAACAGCCCATCAAGTAGGCTTTTATTCTGGCTTTTAATATAACGCCAATTTTAATAAAACCCCATCAATCAAGGGAAAACTAACAGTCTATCAAGACTTGGGGAGCTCATTATTGCGGCGCAGGGTCGGCAAACCAACGCCAGTCGCCTCAAATCCACCATCCACCGCCAATACTTGACCATTAATAAATGCAGCTTCATCACTACATAAAAAACCAACCGTATTAGCCATTTCTTCTGGGGTACCATAACGACCAAGCGGGATCGTATCGTAATAATCAGAGCGAATCGCCACGCTATGAACTAACTTTGCCATTTCTGTATCCACTGGACCTGGCGCGATCACATTTACACGTACATTGGAATTACCCAACTCTACTGCATATTGCTTGGTCAATTGAATGAGGGCAGCCTTACTAGTGCCGTAGGCAACCCGCAGAGTACTAGCCCTCAAACCAGAAATAGAAGCAATATTCACAATCGCACCGCCGCCTTGCTCAACAATCAATCGACCAAATACTTGGGAGCAAATGAAAGCACCGTCTAAGTTGATACTTAGGACAGTGCGCCATTCTTCAAAAGATGTTTCTAATGCAGGCTTAAATACAGCTACTCCAGCGTTATTGACTAAGGCATTGACATGACCAAACGCGGAAATTACTTTCTCAGCAGCACGGTCTACCTCTTGAGGTTTAGATACATCGCAATGAATACCAATCACATCAACAGATCCACCCAAGGTTTTCATCGTGGCATCAAGTGTTGCTTTATCGATATCTAGGAGTGCAACCCGATAACCATGATTTAAAAACCATTGTCCTATTGCCAGGCCAATACCACGTGCACCACCAGTGACAACTGCAACGCGATCCCGTTTTGAATGTTTTATATTCATCGACTATTAATCCTCCAGCTTACTTTACTGAGCGACATACTTTATGATTGCTCCAGCATTTTTACTAAGGCGTAGATCGATTCGTTATATGGCACAGGAATGTCATACTTCTTACCCAATTCCACGATATAGCCATTTAAAAAATCAATTTCGGTTTTCTTACCTCTCGCTAAATCTTGTGCCGTAGAAGAACGCTGTGTGACCATCGTTGAGGCAATCAGGGCATTTGCTTCTACAGCTTCTGCTTCAGAAATAAGAACTCCCTCTGCTTTAGCGACTGCTAAAAATTCTTCCGTGATATGTTCAATTTGTTGAAGGATCTCGGGAATACGTACCATCTCTCCATAAGTAATTTGACCAATACCAGAGACAGCATTGTAAGAGCAATTCACCAAGAACTTTAACCACATGTCTTTCTTAATATGTTGCGCTATGGAACAAGGAACGTGTGCACCTTCAAATAGTGTACAAATAGCTGCTAGATTTTCTTGATCCTGTTCTTGGGCTGGCTGTAGTGAACCAATATAGAGCTCCCCTCTACCGTGATGCTTCATAGTTCTATGACCAAGCATACCTGTAGCAACATAGACAACTGCTGCATACACTGGATTTGAAATCCATTTTGTAGTGATATCTACATTAGTCACACCATTCTGCAAACTGAGAATCGCTCCATGACTAGGCAATATGGATGCTATGGCTTGAATAGTTTTTTCTGTATCGAGAGATTTCACGCTGAGTAAAACCAGATCAGCATCTGCCAAGATAGATAAATCGTCAGAGGCATTAATACTCACGACCTCTTGAAAGGATTGACAGTCCATCTCAAGACCTAACTCATTGATAGCCTGGGCTCGTTCAGCCCTCCCAATCAAAGTAATATCTTGACCAGCGCGTGCCAGCATGCCACCAAAGTAGCAGCCAACTGCACCTGCACCTAATACATAGATCTTTTGATATTTTGACAAGGGATTAAGGCCTATTAAAAATGCAGTCTAGAGATCGAGAACCAATGTTCCACTTTTTATATGGGAGATACAAGGCGTTAAATACTCTGCATGTTCAGCATCACTCAAAATACAGTCCCCATGCTCTACATCACCGCTGATATAACGTGTTTTGCAGGTGCCGCACAAACCCGATTGGCATGAGGTCGAAACCTCAACCCCTAATTTAGCCAAAACATCAATTAAAGACTCCGATCGTGAGAGGGCTATTTTCTGGCCAGTACTCTGAATTTGAATAGCCAACTCACTTTCGTCTGTAATAACCTTAGACTGGCCCTCTTCTTTTTCCGGGACTTTAAAGTGTTCAAAATGCACATGAAGATCGCTACGTTCTTTTGCAGCTTGTGCACACGCCTTCATAAATCCTACTGGCCCACAGTAATACAGATGCGTGCCCGCCTCGAGCCCTTCAATCATTTCTGAAATATTTAATCCATTACTAGGAACGCCACCATCCAAATGGAATTGAATTTCTCCTGATCCGGATAAATCTTGGAGCTCTTGGGGAAATGCAATATTTTCTTGAGAGCGTGCGCAGTAATGCAATTCAAATGGGATACCTAAGGTCTTCAGGCGATGCCCCATCGACTTTAGGGGGGTAATACCAATACCCCCAGCCAATAAAACTACTCTTTTAGCAGACTCATCTAACTGAAAATGATTGCGTGGATGACTTGTCAATAAGGAATCGCCTACTCTGAATGCCTGATGAACTTCTTTTGAGCCGCCACGCCCTTGTTCATCACGCAATATGCCCACTACATAGCGATTGGTTTCTACAGGATCATTACTCAAGGAGTATTGGCGGATGATGCCCGAGGGTAAATGCAAATCAATATGTGAACCTGCATCAAATGGTGGCAATGTAATTCCATCTTCAGAAACAAGTTCAAATGAATGAATTCCACTAGCTTCTTGACGGATTTGTTTTATTTTTAAGTGCAGTAATTTATTGTCAGTCACTTTTTTGTCTCACTCCATAAAAAAGAAAGGCTGCCCTTGCAGCCTTTCTCCTTCAATACCTTTATTAATGCTTAAATTGTGATTTTGCAGTCTGCTCAAGCTCTTCCATCTTGCTCTTTACAAACTCAATACGTTCTTTGCCTTTGTATTGCTCACTCTCGGTCAGAATAGCAATTACCCCTTTAGCAACAAAGCGTCTTTGTGCAATTTCCTCTTCAGTGGTTGCACCAATAGGCAACTCAAATACATTTCCGGAGCAGTAGCTATTTGGAGCTCCATCAAATTCCTTTAGCCATTCAGAAAATGCTTGTGCACTAGCAGCGGGATTGGAGCCACGAACTGCGTCACGCAACATTTTTCTAAAAAGGTAAGGACCCGCGTCGAACTTTGTTGGGTTCTCTAAAGCATGAATCGCAATGGGCCGCTGACTAATAATCGCCTCATAGTCACCAGGTGCATATTGAGCCATCTTGTAGCTAGCTCTGGATCGGTGATCAGTAGGAATCTCTACGATGTCGTTAATGGTGTGATTACTAAAGCGTTCAGCCCTGCGCAATGCAACTTGTCCGTCCAAGAAGTCAATGGACTCATAACCTACTAGTTCCTTTTGGCCAATACCACGAGTATCAATACCAGGGCCCATTACTCGCCAACCAATCATCTTGCTATTAAAGTCATCGACTGGAACAGTCCAACGAATAATGTGGAAACGGCTAAACAACTTTTTATTTGATCCATCTTCAGACGTATATGCATGCAGACTCAAGTTAGGCAGCACTTGATGCTGAACACGAATAAACAATTTATCGTTATTTACACGGCGTGCACCTGAGCAAGCTAGGCCACGTCCGCCATGAATTGGAACGAATTGCATATCAGGGTGCACTTCCATAGTTGGCGCGCCTACCTCATCAAATGTCGTACCTTGGTAGTGTCCACCTACAACGTTCTTAGCGGAATGCAATTCAGCAGTGTGAAAATTATCTGCCGCATTATCTTGTACTTGCAACCAATTGCAGTGCTGGAAATTGCTATAAGGAACTAACTCGTCACCTTCTGCAACGGTAAAGTCTGCCTCCCACTCTGGGAATGGTGGCTCTTTATCTGGTGGGCCCATATATGCAAAGACCAAACCATTTTTTTCAAATGCTTTATAAGCACCTTGCTGAATTGAGCAGGCATATTTTTCAGCTTCGGCTTCTTCACCTTTAGGGAAAGGGGCATTCAGGCAAGTGCCATCTACATCAAACACCATGCCGTGATAGCAACACTTAATCCCGTGCTCTTGAATCAAACCATATTCAAGCGAAGCGCCACGATGCACGCAATGCGCATGCAATACACCAACGCTACCGCTACCATCGCGAAACGCTACCAACTCTTCACCTAAGATTGTCAAAAAACGTGGTGTATCAGTCAGTTCAATTGACATGCAGACGGGATGCCAAAAACCACGCATGTACTCACCCATTGGAGTACCAGGGCCAACTTCGGTCAACTCAGGATCGTGACCAGGAACTTTGTTGGTGTAGTAACCGCCAAATGGCACCAATTTCTTTGGGGTTGCCGTTGAACCAGCTGATGCACCAATCTTTTTTTCCGCTTTTTCTTGCTTGGTCGTCATTACTAGGGTCTCCTGTTTTTTGACTATTTTTTGAACTCCGTATACTGTATACAAAGTATATAATAGTTTTCAAACATCTGCACTGTGTAAAACTCACTTTTTAAGACCCTTTAAACCCCAAATTCATGCTTTCTCAACTCAACAAACTTCCAGCAAGAACTGATTACGTCCAGGCAGTTTATAAAGCCCTGCTCGATGCTATTAGTGACGGGTCACTTCCTCCGGGCGCCAGAATTACCCAGGAAGAAATTGCTGAGCAAATGAATGTCTCCCGATTGCCGGTCTTACAGGCTCTTCGCATGCTAAAAAATGATGGTTTTGTTGAAGATGCTCCCGGGAGAGGGGTTCAAGTTACCGCATTAAATATTGAATGGATTGATAAGCTATATGAAGTACGGGGCGCTCTTGACTCTCTAGCAGCAAAACTCGCTGCGCAAAAGAAATGCGTCATTGATCCCGACTTAATTAAGTACGGACGCACTGTTTCAGAAAAAGGCGACGTTAAAGCATTAATTGATGCAGACATGGCTTTTCATAGTGCTATTTATGAAGCCTCTGAAAATCCCTTAATTGCTAAAAGCGCTCACTTACACTGGGTTCATCTACGTCGAGTGATGGGTGCCGTTTTGCAATCTACACAACGCTCAGCGATTTGGGATGAACATCAAGCAATAGCCGATGCGATTAAAAATGGGGATGAGAAAAAGGCTGCAGAACTATCCGAATTGCACGCCATGCGAGCAAGAAAAAATCTGATTCACCAACTCAGCGAAGTTCTAACCAAACATTAAAAAATCCCAGCAGCACTGGGATTTTTTAATGGACGTGAGCTTGGTCTTAAGCAAACATATCTGGTTGGTTTTCTTTTAAATAACCCCAGATTGGTTGGAAATGAAGCCAACCGATATAATCACTACCTACGTGCTCACGACTGTAACGAGCAACTTCCGGTGTCAGCATATTTGGCTTAATGCCTGTAGCCTCAACTATCATCTGCTGCTTGCAGCAACGCTCTAAAGCAATAAACCAAAACGCAGCAGATTCAATGCTATGACGACTAACCGTTAACAAGCCATGATTGCGGTGAATAATCGCCTTAACCTTTTTCAATGAGCCTGCAACGTTGTAACCTGAGTTATCCTCAACCGCAACTTGCCCTGCTTGTTCAGACAAGACCATATGGTCTTCAAAAAATGCTGCCGCATCTTGAGAGATGGGATCCAATGGTTTACCAAGTGCAGCAAAAGCTGTTCCATAAACAGTGTGTGCATGGCACATTGCAACAATATCAGGATGCTTTTCATGAACTGCTGCATGCAACACAAAACCCGCGCGATTTAATGCATGCTTACCTTCTAAAATATTACCCTCATGATCGGCCAAAATGAGATTAGATACCTTGACTTGATCAAAATGTACTGCCATTGGATTAGTCCAATATAGATGTGGATGCTCTGGGTCACGCACAGTCAAGTGCCCTGCAAATCCGTAATCAAACTTTTCCAAAGCAAAAGCACGACATGCGGCAACCAAACGCTCTTTGAGATGTTGACGCTCTTCTGCAAAGCTGTTGAATTTAGGTTGATAAGGAAAGATCAGATTTTTATCTTCTGGTTGATAAATAGACTCTCTTCCGCCCAAGTCTAATTTACGTTCTTTTTCCATTACTTCAGCCATTGCCATTCCTCTTATTGATCAAAATTCATTTTGGGTGAGCTGATATAGATCACCAATTAACAGCGATCATGGGCTTTTTTGAGTATTTTGACAAACGATAACTATTCATAGATAGGTGAATATTAATCATGTATATTATATTTACATGAGAAATATCCCAAATTATGTCCTATTAAGGGCTTTTGAGGCTGCAGCGCGGCTAGAAAGCTTTACGCTTGCGGCAAAAGAATTGCATCTGACACAGTCTGCCATCAGTCATCAGATTCGTGAGCTTGAGGAATATTTTGGTAAATCATTATTCTTACGTCAGAACCGCAGAGTAATACCCACAGCAGAAGGTCGTCGACTGTTAGATTCGCTCTCCAGGGTTTTTGATGTCATTGAATCGGCCTGCAATGAAGTCACTCTTGCGCCCAGCTCACAAGTTCTTGCCTTGCACTGTTCACCCAGTTTTGCCGCAAAGTGGTTGAGTCCCAGATTGCCCGAATTTATCAAAGATAATCCCGACATCACAATTCGCTTAACTTCTGGGGCCGACCATATTGATTTATTGCGCAATCAAGAAATTGATATCGCCATATCTTATCAATTTTCCCATGAGGGTCCAGGAGTAACTTCGCTTTCCTTAGGCGAAGAGAAAATTACACCCCTTTGTTCGCCAGATCTGATTGACCCCAATATTCCCATTGAAGAATTGATGAGTAAATTAACGCTTATTGAGTCTTCACTTAATCACCATAGTTGGGAACAGTGGTTCGAAATCAATCACCTCAAAAATCCCTCCACTAGAAAAATCGCCTTCGATCGTGCAGCCCTCTCAGTATCAGCCGCTGTAGACGGTATTGGCGTTGCCCTAGAAAGCATCCGCTTTGCAGAAAGAGAAATATCACGTGGTGAATTAGTGGAAATTGGCGCGGGAGTTTTTCTCCCAATGATGGATAGAACCCATTTTCTCTCTTTTAAATCCAATACTAAGAACAATCAAAAAATTAAAGTCTTTAAAGAATGGATTTGCGCTAAGGCAGGAATAGCTACCGAGTGAATTCACCAATCCTCTTATTTATCTTAAGTGGAATTTGCTTTTCTACCGTAGATGCCATAGCTAAGATTCTCGTTCAAGATACCAATCTCATTGCAGTGGTATGGTCTCGATTTTTTGGTCAGCTCTTACTCGCAGCTCCGATTGCATGGTATTTTTTAGGGAAAGATTTTTGGCACACTCGTCATTTAGGCTTGCAGTTATTTCGATCTTGTTTGTTAGTCGCCACCGCTACGTTATTTTTTGCGGGGTTAAATTGGCTGCCATTAGCAGAGGCATCTTCAATTACTTTCACTGCGCCAATTTGGGTGGCCATTTTATCGGGACCCCTTTTGGGCGAGCGTGTTGGCTTGAAAGAGTGGCTAGTAGCTGGGGTCGGGTTCTTGGGAATCCTCTTTATTGCTAGGCCAGGGTCCGCTATTTTTCATTTAGCCGCTTTGTTGCTCGTCATGATGGCATTTCTGAACGCCATCTTTCAGCTCTATACCCGCAAGCTCACTCAAGATTCGGCATATACCACCTTTTTTTATAGCGGTATCGTTGGCTTGATATTCTCGACTGCCTTGCTCCCTTATGCGGATCCACTCCCTGCTTTACCCGTCTACGAATATGCCTTATTTGGATTACTAGGCTTCTTAGGTGGTTTTGGGCATTTACTTGTTGTGCTAGCCTTCTATCAAATGCGACCTTACAAACTCACCCCACTGGTCTTCTTGCAATTGATCTGGGCGGTTGGGTATGGCTATCTCATTTTTGAACAACTTCCAGATAGCCTGAGTATAGTCGGCATGATTCTAATTGCTACTTCAGGTATTTGGCTTATCTGGAATCATCACTCTGCAGGTGCAGAGGATCCGAATAAAGTTTAATAAAGAAGGTTGCTATTTCTTGAACCAATCAATAATGAGCTGAGTAACCACCTCAGGTTGCTCACGATGTAAAAAATGCCCCGCATTATTGACCAGCTGAAAGTCATATTCATTCGTGAAATACTGCGCTTGTTCGAGCATGAGCTCTGCTCGCAAGTCCTCACGACCACAAAGTGCCAACGTCGGAACCTCGATTGGACGTACCATTTTTTCTCTGACGGCAGCAAGATTGGGATCAGCCTTAGTGGGATCAAACATTGCCCTGTAATACGCTAAGGTTGCAGACAATACTCCAGGTTTTTGCAAGGTTTCTTTAACAGCCTCAATATGCTGCTCATCACGGTGACTTGGAATGGTCCAATAAGCCCAAAGATAATCAATAAATGCTTGATTGTTTGCGAGAAGCGCTTTTTCTGGAAGATCGGCTAATTGGAAGAACCACCAATGAAACGATCGATGAATATGCTTCGGATTGACTAAGCTTTCAGTTACTTGGCCTGAATGGGGAACAGCCATCACTACAGCCCGGGCGATCAATTCTGGATATGCCGCTAATACCGCATAGGCAATGATCGCACCCCAATCTTGACCCACTAGAAAAACCGGCTCCCCACCAGAAAGCCCTTTAATAAAAGCGGCAATATCTTCAACTAAAGTCGCTTTGTCATAAAACCCATCTTTAGGAATTTCAGTAGGCGTGTAACCACGTAAATAAGGTGTTACTACTCGATAGCCTTGCGCAACTAGAGCGGGAACTTGATGACTCCAAGTGCTTGCAATATCAGGGAAGCCATGCAGCATTACTACTAAGGGACCTTGGCCCTCTTCGTGATATGCGAATTTGATACCGTTAGCGTCAATATATTTAATGGTCATAGTGTGTTCTATTGGTAATTAAAAGCAAGACGCCGCTTAGGAGCGGCGTCTTTAGAAAGCGCATTTTAGTTTCAGTACATTACATCTTCTTGGTTTTTGCATCCTCTGCATTGAGATATTGAACGCGTCCATTTTCAATAATGCCCATCACAATATCTTTAGCCTCAATTGCCTCGTGATCTGTTGCACTGTAAGGCTTGACGTAAGTAGTAATCACACCAGGAACAGGCTCATTAAGGTTTTGCAATGCTGCCAAAACTTTTGGGCCTTCAGTGCTGTTAGCCTGTTTGATAGCAGCCGCCAAGATATAAACAGAATCGTACCCCTGTGCAGCAGAAACTGCGGAAGGCATCAACCCATTTTTAGGCTTATAGTCTTTTAGGTAGGTATCAATAAAAGCTTTACGCTTAGGTGTGTTGCCAGTCTGAATAAAGGTCTGAGGCATGATTGCACCATCACCGTTTTTACCAGCGGTATCGATAAAGCTAGACATAGACAAAGTCCAACTACCAATCATCGGTTTTTTCCAGCCTAACTTCGCCATACCATTAGCAATCTGAGCCAACTCAGGGCCAATTCCATAAGTCAGGATGGCTTCTGCACCAGCACTCTTTGCTGAGAGCAATTGAGAAGTCATATCCACATCACCAATATTGAACTTCTCGACTGCCACCGGAGTAACACCATAGGCCTTCAGTGCTTTTTCCATATCTTCACGACCTAACTGGCCGTAATTGGTAGAGTCAGCCAGAATGGCTACCTTCTTGAAGCCACGCGTTTCTACAGCTTCTTTAGCGATCATTGGAGCTTGGAGGCTATCCCTAGCTGCAATGCGAAAAATATAATTTTCAGAAGCATTAGGAAATTGTTGAGTTACAACTGATCCTGATGGCATTCCAATCACAGGAATTTTGGCATCCTGATAAAAACGAGAGGAGGCCAAAACCACCCCAGTATTAACAAAGCCTAAAACTCCTACAACCTTCACGTTATTCACAAATTCTTGTGCAATTTGAACGCCGCGCTCATTCTTTGCCTCATCGTCCCTTTCAACTAGAACAATTTTCTTGCCGATAACTCCACCTGCAGCATTGATTTCATTTACTGCGATTTTAATGCCGGCGCGATTACTGACACCCATTGAAGATGAGCCTCCCGTATAAGGACCCTGCACTCCAAGAATAATGTCTTCTGCATAAGCGCTGGTTGTAAGCATTCCGATGACTGCTGCTGCATAGATGTGATGACGAATCTTCATACTGTCTCCTAATTTCATGTTGTTGTTAATACAACTATCTTTGTTACTATCATTAGTGAAAAACATATTACAGGCAATACAAGAACAAAAAAACCTCATTCAGCTAGGGATTACGCTAGCCCGATCTGAAAAATACAAATACTATTTACTAAATACTTTTTCCATTTCTCGACGAAATGCGATTGCTTGCTTAGTGGCGTCATAATCAACATCGCTCCAACAGACGGGTTTGCCAGCTGGAATATCCCTATTAAGAACCATGTTGTGTGCCAAACCAATAGGTAGAGCGCCTAGCTTTAAAGAATCAGCCGTTGTCATAAGCTTTCCGTAAACGGTAAAACCACCTTCACCATCTAATTTCTCACCCACCTTCAGGGCTCGTTTAGCAGTGGCAACCACATCACCCCTCCAGTCACCGGTAGCTCCAGTAGCCTCTCCACGAACTGCGATACTCGCAACAGAAGTGCCTAACTCCAAGCCAATTAAGTGATAGGGCTTATACATTGCTGCATATTTACCAGTGCTATCGGTCTTTAAGCCGTATTGTGAAAAACAATCCATTACATACTGACTTGGTGCTTCAAAAACGACATATACACCCCAACGCAGATCGCGAAATACTGGACGACCATCCCTCTCTACAGAAGAAGTCACTTCAACTGTGCCCTTTTGTTTCAGAATGCCACCCTCAGATACTGGGCGGAAAATATGAGGTAGGTCATCCACGCCACAAGGCGGGAACTCTAAACCATTGCTTGGAGGAGTGAGGTCGCAACCATTCGATACTGCTGCCATTTCCAGTGCGGATTTAGTGCCGTCTAAAAATGAATTAAACATTTGGGCATTAAAGTCACCACCGGCAACCTGTTCCTCAGAAAAACCATAATGACCCCATACCGTATCTGGAGTGGACTGATGATAAATAGGTAGATATTTAGTTCCTTTGCCTGCGCACACCACTTCCATGCCAATGGTTCTAGCCCAATCGACTAGTTCAGCGATAAGAGCAGGTTGATCACCAGAGGCCATGGAATAAATGACACCAGCTTCCGCTGCTTTGCGCGCCAATAAAGGGCCAGCCAAAACATCAGCCTCCACATTGACCATGATGACGTGTTTACGATGCTCAAAGCAGAGCAATGCATGACGAATACCTGCTGCTGGACTACCAGTTGCATCAATCACGATGTCGATAAATTCGCTAGCAATCATCTTATCCGCATCATCAGTGACAAAAGTAGCCCCTGACTTAGCGGCGTCTTGTAATGAGGCTGCACTGTAACGAGGCACATCCCATCCTACGCGAGCAAGAGATTCTTTTGCACGGGCAGGCGATAAGTCAGCAACAGCAACTAAATGTATACCTGGAGTCCGTGGTGCTTGCGAAAGATACATTGAGCCAAATTTTCCAGCACCAATGATGCCCACGCGCACGGCATTATTATTTGCTGCGCGCGCTTTAAGCTTTTGAATAAGGGACATCTAAAAATCTCCAGTTCTTTATTTGTATTAAATCTATTTAAGTTATTTTTTAAAGGCTTCTTTCGCCACCTTAGCAATACTATCTGCATTTACGCCAAAATATTCTCGCAACGCTGCTCTAGTGTCACTTCTACCAAAACCGTCAGTACCAAGGGTAATATACCTTCTACCCTCAGGAATGTAAGCGCGAATACTTTCTGGTAATGCATGCACATAGTCTGTGGCAGCAATAATGGGACCTCGCGCTTGTGCAAGCACTTGGGTAATAAACGGCAAATCGCCACCCTTCTCGCCAGCAAACTTAGCCTGCTCCTTGGCCTTACCATCTCTAGATAGCTCACTCCAACTAGTCACACTAAAAATATCAACGTTAATGCCAGCATTGGCTAATTCATGTGCGGCATTCAATACTTCAGTCATGATGGCACCAGAACCCAACAAGCTTACACAATGGTTGGTATCACCATTTTTAGCATTAACTATCTTAAATTTATAACAGCCACGAATCACGCCTTCTGCTACATTGGCAGGTAAATTTGGTTGTGCGTAGTTTTCGTTCATTAGGGTGATGTAGTAGAACAAATCTTTTTGATCTACCAACATGTCTCGCATCCCTTGATCCACAATCACCGCTAACTCACCGGCAAAGGCTGGATCATAAGCTTTACAGTTTGGAATAGTGCCCGCAACTAATTGACTGCTACCATCCTGGTGCTGTAAGCCTTCGCCACCTAAAGTGGTCCTACCAGATGTTGCGCCCAATAAAAATCCCCGTGCGCGTTGATCCGCTGCCGCCCAGATAGAATCGCCAATTCTTTGGAAACCAAACATCGAGTAATAGATATAGAACGGCAACATGGCTGTACCGTGAACACTGTAGCTCGTTGCAGCTGCCGTCCAACTGGCAATGGCACCCGCTTCACTTATACCCTCTTCTAGGATTTGCCCATCCAATGCTTCCCGGTAACTTAGGACAGATCCAATATCTTCAGGCTCATAGCGTTGGCCCACACTAGAGTAAATACCAACCTGCTTAAATAAATTAGCCATACCAAAGGTACGCGCCTCATCCGCAACAATTGGCACAACCCGTGGACCAAGCTCTTTATCCTTGAGTAAGTTACCAAGCATGCGTACGAATGCCATAGTGGTAGACATCTCTTTATCATCGGCCTTGATTGCAAAAGCTGCATAAGTATTGATATCTGGAACACTTAACTTATCGCAAGTGGAATATCGCTTTGGTAGTTGACCTCCCAACTGAGTACGCTGTTGTTTTAGGTACTGCATTTCCTGGCTACTTTCTTCTGGCTTGAAGAATGTTAAGCAAGTAGCTTGCTCATCAGTCAATGGTAAATTAAAGCGATTGCGATATTCAATTAAGGCTTCATCGTCAAGCTTCTTCTGACTATGGGTAGTCATCTTTCCTTGACCTGCATTACCCATACCGTAACCCTTTTTAGTATGAGCCAAGATCACAGTAGGCTGCCCGATATGGTTAGCAGCTGCATTATAGGCAGCATAGATCTTGACCAAATCATGGCCGCCACGCTTGAGTCGATCTATCTGCTCATCAGTCATGCCTTGCGCTAGTCGGGCAAGCTCTTCATTCTGGCCAAAGAAGTTTTTACGATTAAAACTACCATCTTTTGCGGCAAATGTTTGCATTTGGCCATCAACAGTTTGTGCAAAGGCTTTTACTAAAGCCCCAGTAGTGTCTCTAGCAAATAAACCATCCCAATCACTACCCCAAACCAACTTAATTACATTCCAACCTGAACCTCGGAAGAGTTTTTCGAGTTCATCTATGATTCGCCCATTACCGCGCACTGGCCCATCCAAACGTTGTAAGTTGCAATTAACGACCCACACTAAGTTATCCAGCTTTTCTCGTGAAGCTAAAGTGAGGGCGCTCATACTTTCTGGCTCATCCATCTCGCCATCACCAAATACTCCCCATACTTTTCTAGTGGTGCAGTCTAATAACTTACGATCAGTGAGGTAACGCATAAAACGGGCGTGATAGATTGAACTAATGGGACCAATACCCATGGATCCTGTTGGAAACTGCCAAAAATCGGGCATGAGCCATGGATGGGGGTAGCTTGATAAACCTCTCGCACCAGAATCCGGCGCAGTGATCTCGCGTCTGTAATGGGCTAGATCATTTTCAGTCAGCCTACCCTCTAAATAGGCGCGCGCATATACGCCCGGGGCACTATGGGGCTGAAAGAAAACTAAATCGCCACACTCTTTTGCATTTCCACCCTCTATTCGAGCGCGGAAAAAGTGATTAAAGCCCACCTCAAATAAGTCTGCGGCACTTGCATAACTGGCAATATGTCCGCCAAGTTCACCATAGGCTTCATTAGCCTTAGCCACCATGGCAAGAGCATTCCATCGCATCAATGATGCCAATTTTTCTTCTGTTGCTAAATCTCCAGGGAATTCTGGCTGTTCATCAACAGGAATGGAATTGATATAAGGAGTAACTAAATCAGGCACCCAATTAATCTGATTTTTATTGGCTAGCTTTACTAAATTATCTAATATGAATTTGGCACGTTCACTATTGCCAGAGGCTAGCAAGTCCATAAACGCTTCATTCCACTCGGCAGTTTCTGTAGGATCCGCATCGATCCGCTCAATGTTTAAGTACTTCTTAATGTCAGGCGCGTTCATGAAAATTTCCTTTAGGCTATCTTTGTTCTAGATTCACAAAACTACTTTACGAAAATCAGCCAATAATTGAGCAAGATAGGAGGTGAAGTGGGTTGCTAATGCGCCATCAATTACGC
>Ga0364921_10313_pt1 | contig 15331 bp, 20 predicted proteins | sample ExccelJu500001D3_2_FD_206956 | JGI IMG/M metagenome (GOLD analysis project Ga0364921, IMG submission 206956) | Enriched cells from Trout Bog Lake Hypolimnion, Wisconsin, USA - BchlTB.June20.5000.01.D3 | ecosystem: Environmental > Aquatic > Freshwater > Lake > Hypolimnion/Profundal zone | place...
CCCGAATTGGCATCGACAGCTTTGAGTTGGCGAACTTTTGCGTAATTAACTTATTATGCAATTAACAAAGAACGAAATCCAAAACCTAATGCGGCAGAGGTAAACAGAAGACCACCAAACCAAAGCCATACTTTAATTGGCAAGTTATCGATAAGCCAGCGAAGAGTAACTTTCTCGGGAATTTGGATCTTAATAGTGGTTGTAATGGTTTCGCTAGAATTCTTGTTAGCCCTTGGATCCCCATATTTTTGGTATTGCTCGATAACAAGATTTAGCTCATTTATTGAGTCAGCCAAATCCCTGTTAAAAATTTCTTGTTGTTCTGATTCACTTAGTAGACTGTAGCCACCTGCGTGGAATTGGCGCATTTGTAGATTAGAGTTAATGCTATATCTTTGGCGACCGATTTGATTTATTAAATCAGCAGTTTTATGTTTCCATTTTCGGAATGACTCTGATTGGTAGTGCCGATCAGCGGCCTGAAAGTTTTTTGCTTCATCTACTGAGATGGTTATTTCTTCAATAAAGCTCTTGTAATCAAAGGGCATATTGGCCGTCTAAAAATTGATGTAAATGCAATCTTCCCACTTTCGTAAGAATTCAGCAATCTCTCCCAGCCCTGTTCCACCAAGCTTATATAGATAGAGGATCAGTTATTGTCTGGTCTAAATGGAACAGACTTATTCAGCGTCTAGTTACGGGACGCCCGATGACTGAAATCGGCCAGTAAGAGACCTTTACGCGCAAACTTTATTCTTAACTTTAATATATATACTGGAGCTAATAAATTACAAGGGGTTGTCTATGAAATGTGTTGGCCGCTACTTATTGTTGACTATTGCCTGTAGTGCTCTATTACCACTAGCTGCTTATGCTGCCCCCGCTATCCCACCATTTTATGTGGCGGCTTCCAAAATAAAGCCAGAAGGTAAGCTTGGCCAGGTGGTGAAGAGAGAGAAAGTGGCAACAGACATTCCTGGTGCTCAGGCTTGGCGCATTGCTTACATCTCATCAGATGCGAATGATCTCAAAACAATTTCAACTGGACTCTTAGTTGCTCCACTGGGTCCAGCGCCAAAGGAAGGTCGTCCAATTGTTTCTTGGTCACACGGCACAACAGGTAGCGCACAGAATTGCGGTCCATCGCAACAAATTAATCCCGTCGTGCAGTTAAATGAGTACTACCTTCCCACTGGTGATTCATGGACCGATTATGGAATCCTATCCATTTCTGAATTAATCAAAGAAGGTTATGTCGTTGTTGCTACAGACTATCAGGGTCTTGGAGGTGGCGGCAAGCATCAGTATGCTGTTGGCCAAACGCAGGGAAGAGATGCAATCAATGCAATTCGTGCTGCAGGTTCATTTAGAGAAACAGGTGCTGGTAAAAAGGCATTGCTTTACGGCTGGTCAGAAGGCGGCTACTCAGTCCTATCTGCAGGTGGCTCTAAAGACTATCTAGATAAAAGTGGCTCAGCCTATGACGGCATTGATCTTGTAGGTGTTGTTGCCTTATCTCCAGTGAACTTATCTGGCGTTGCCCAATTTGCTATGAGCAAAGGTGGTGGCGATTCAGATAAAGCAATGAATGAGATTTCAGCGCCTTTGTCAAATAACATTTTTATGTGGGGACATTTGGCGGGGATGATGTATGGGTTACAGGCCGCCTATCCAGAAAAATTGCAATTGACCGATTGGTTTACCCCCGAAGGTGCTGCAGTATTTGATCAGCTTTCAAACAATAAATGCTTTCATGTCTTAAGTGACGCATTGACATACAGCTATGGAGATAATTACAAATCTTTGGGCAAGACAGTGCCATCCAATACAAAGGCATGGATCGAAGCAATGATTATCGGCGGGATACCGAGTAATCCCCCGGTTGCCCCGGTGCTAATGTTTAGGGGAACTAAAGATGCTGTTCCAAAGCCAATGGTAGATATTTATGAGGCTGAGATGTGCAAAATGGGCGGTAATGTAAAGCATATCGAACTAGATGGGGCAACTCACTTCACCAGTCCTGTAGAGGCACAACAAACATTTTTGCCTTGGATCAAGGATCGGTTTAATAAAAAGCCAATAGCAAATGGATGTCCGCAAAGCTAGCCACCTCGCCACTAATTTGATTATTAGTAGGATGTCTAACGCTGATGCGGCTATTGCTAAGGGTGGTTTTTCTTTTTCCCCAACAGCCTCACTCCTTCAAGCCTCAATAGATAGAGGATGCGTAAAAGTCCTGCCAACCCCAGCCAGCCTCGCTCTCCACAGCAAGCTCGCTTAGACGCATTAAAAACGCAGAAAGACAATGTGAATAAAGCGTTAGACACGGAACGCAAGCGACAGAAAGTGGCAAAAGCACAGCAGAATTTGACGAAAGCCTTGTCTGCGTAAGCAGGAAAAGCAGACTACCGTTGGCAGGATTAAACATCCTTGCTTGCCGTCGGATTAAGTAAATACAAGGCGATTGGCTACAGTAGAGAACATTTTTGAAGCATTCACTACAGTTTCATTTATAATTTCAAGTCTTGGCCTGGTAGCTCAGTCGGTAGAGCAGAGGATTGAAAATTTTATTTTTCGATGTTTGACAGTGTTAAACATTAGCAAAAAGCGCCTCTTCACAGTGCTGTTCAGTTCGCAGAAAAATCTGCGGCACTCAATAAAAAAATCACACACTTAATTTTGTTCGCAGAACATTGCGTGGGATTTTGACAACGATAAAAAATGAATCGTCGCACTTAAACGCAAGCGACAACATACTTGCGTGTATGTCATCACTACAACAATTATTTGCAACACAGTTTGACGCTAACGCGATTAAACAAGTAAAGCTGATGGACGGCAAAGCCTTATTGTATAAGCGTCCGCAGTCGGCGCAGTGGCAAGTGCGATTTAAGTTAGCGAACAACAAGTGGCACAGCACCACAACCAATACAGACGACATAGAGCAAGCAAAAATCAATGCGATTGCGATTATTGAAACAGTCAAAATAAAAACAGATGCTGGCTTGGCAATTACAACGAAAACATTTAAGCAAATAGCATTAGACGAAATTGCGAATATGAGTAGTGCATTGAAGAACAACACAGGTCGTCGTTGTTATCGTGATTACATCTTTGCCATCAACAAATATCTCATTCCATTTTTTGGCAATTACGAAGTAGAAAAAATTACTGTTGAGATGCTTGCAGATTTTGATGCGTGGCGAATAACGGAGATGGGAAAAATTCCTGTAGCCAGCACAAAGCGTAATCACGCAAGCGCATACATTCGTGTAATCAACTTAGCAAGAGCGAATGGTTATGTTGCTCACAATCGTGCAGTGCCATTGTTAGATGCGAAGGGCAAGAAGAGCCAACCCCGCCCCGCATTTAGTAAAGAAGAAATTATTGAGTTGATAAGTTATACAGAGACTTGGGTAAAGAGTAGCTACACAGAACGCACAAGACAGATGCGAACGCTATGCGTTGCTTATATAGAGTTCCTTGTTAATACGGGAGTTAGGCACGGAACAGAAGCACTTCGTTTGCGATGGAAGCACTTGCAGTGGCATTGGATTGGTAATAAGAAATACTTACGCATATGGGTAAGTGGCAAAACAGGACCACGCTATTTAATTGCTAAACACGAAGTGATTAAAGTATTTGAGCGACTAATGCGTTGGCATAAGTTGGACTACACAAACTTAAATGGACTGATAGAAGCAAAGTTAGACAAAGCAATATTCTGTTTGCCCGACAACACACAGATAAGCAATATGGAAAACATATTTAGGAATTTAATGGTGCGAAGCAGTATGCGTAAGGACAGTGGCGGATTAAACCGAACGCTGTATAGCTTGCGTCATACCTACGCTACTTTTGCCTTAGCAAGTGGCATAGACATACATACGCTCGCTAAACAAATGGGAACAAGCGTCAATATGATAGAGAGACACTACAGCAAAATGACGGCAACAATGGCAGCAGAGAGATTGGCATAACAATGTAATATTGGTTATCTGCTTACTTTTTGTATATGTAAATATGCCACGCTTTAATAACGAAACACGCAAGAAGCGAATTAAAGAGCTAATGCGTATGTTGGAAAAAGGTTTAGAAGTTGCACCACGTGATTTTGCAATTGCAGTAGGCAAAGACTTTGCAAAATTAAATGACAAGCGTTGGGCAGAGCAAAAAGAGTTGAGAAATATAGAAGTGCCAAGTGCAGTAAAAGAGTATGAGCAAATGCTACAAGAAGCAGTGATGTGGCACGGAAAATTGGATGGCTATAGCGGACGCAATCCCAAAGTTGGCAAAGTAATTGTCAATCGCATTAAAAAAGCAGACGAGATTAAAAATAAGACTGACGGCTTATTTGAGCGTGCATACGAAAAATTACAAGAAATTATTAGCGCAGACAAAACATTGGCAGTATGGTTTGACAGAGACATTGACTTTAGTTTTGACAGCGATATAAGTTTAGATAGCGATGGTATGCCACGCTTGATTACAAGTAAGAGTGCGAATAATTTGGCACAAGGACGATTACAGCAATTACACGGATGGAAAACAAAAGCACAAGTGAAGTTAGATGTAATGGCATTAGCGTTAGAAGAATTGGACAAGCAAGAACGCACAGCTGAAGAAATTGAAGCAGAGTTAAAACAAAACCAACAACAAGCAGAGAAGTTAAAAGGAATGCTTGCTAAGTTAAAGAAGCAAAGTGAGTAAGGATGGTTTGGCTGACTACACAGCTAAAAAACCTACACATAAATCCCAATAGCCGTAAGCCTTACATATGCTTGTTTTTTGGCTGTGTGCCCAACCATCAAAACCAAGCAAACCATCAAATCCATCACACCACAGCTAAACCTTCGACGGCGTTTCTCATAAGCTCACTATTGCAGTCTATGTAACACTGAACGCTACTCAGTGCCTTATGCCCGCTTAATCCCATAATCACCCTTACTGAAGTGCCCTTATTTGCCAAAGTTGTGATGAAGGTACGGCGTGATGAGTGGCTACTTGCTCCATCCAGCCCCACACGCTTATAAAGATAATGGAAGTGCTGACACAAGGTTGAACTTGAAAATCCGTCGCTGTCACGCTTTTGGCTGTAGAAAAACTTGTTATTTGGATTGGCGTTGGCATATACCTTTGCATATTGCTGTAGCTCTTTCTGTAACTTCTCATTTACAAATACTGTTCTTGCCTCATTCGTCTTTGTGTTCTCTGCCAATAAGCGTATTTCGTTCTTAATGTTGCGTTCTTTATCCACAACATCTTTAATACGCAAACTGGCAACTTCCGATACACGCATACCAGTATTAAACATAATCAACACCAACGCTCTGTTGCGTAGTGCGTGTTTGCGTGTTGCCACATAATCAAGCACCCTGCGTATCTCTGTACTGTTTAATACTTTTGCCTGCTTCGCCATAGTTTCTTTTCCTAACCAAAGTTTTGCTATAGCTACATTATTTTTTCTTTTGTTTCTTTCTGCGACCGATTTATGCCAATTTGCTGTCATTTATAAATTCTTCCAATAATCAATGAGATGCGTGTTTAATCTCTGCATATGTAAGGTTTTGTGTATTTCCTTACATACTGCTATTTATTGGAAATGTGGGATTTAGACTACAGAAATGCACAGACTTGCATACAGCGTATATATGCAGTTTTTAATAATCTCTGTTTAGTAGATATTCGGTGAGGTGTTTTAAGTGCGTGTAGCTTGGATTTGAGGTGTTATGCTTATAAAAACAATATAAAGATTGAGGGCTGTGAAATGAATCTCTTAAGTAAAATTACTCTACTCTTTGCGTGTGTATTGGCTATGGGGAATTTATATGCTCAGCCTATTAAAATTATTGACCCTAATAATCAAAATCAGATTTTAGTCTTATCCACATTGTGGTGCAAAACAAGTGGGGCTACAAGAATGTATCAATATGGTAATGAAGTAAGTCGTGATTCTAATTACGCGCCGAGTAAAAAATGTTATCAAATGGATGACGACAAAAAATTTATCTTATTAGACGAAGAAAAAATTCCCTATAAAAAAATAAAAGTATTAGATATAAAAAGTGGGAAAGGGTTGGCTACGGCAGACTTTAATACAGAGCAAGGTAGAAAGCGAATTGCGGCAGAACAAAATAAAGAAATTGATAGACTTAGGGAGGCTAATGGTACGGCATATCCCAATTCAAATACACAAATTACTAATAACCAATCACAGCCACAGCCCGTTAGTAGTGGCAGGGTAATCGGACAGTCTTTTGACAGTCAAGCTAACGGCAATATTTTTCTCTATGACGGCGCTTGTCAATTGCCTAACTATGCATCAAGTTATCCATTGCATTGGGATGCAAAAAAAGTGGACGATGGAACGTTTATTGGCGATGGTTGCTATAGCTATAACCAGCAAACCCAACAAGTGTTTATTGTTGCTTCAACAGGAAAAACAGCATCTTTACCAATGTCTTCATTTCAAAATGGCGGTGATAGCAATAAATCCGCTTTCCAATCATTTTCAGAAGGGTTGCAGAGGGCAGCAACTTATTGGAATAACTCTGCCAACGACACACAGCGAAACACCACAAACCTTACTCCATCGTTCAGTGGGGGTAATCGCGGTATGAACTGTACGCCTGATGGACGTGGTGGATATAACTGTAGGTAAATTTTATTGAATGGGTATGTATGACTAAATTCCTTTTCTTTGTTTTAACCCAAGCAATATAACTACCCATTGCATCCAATGCATAAGTAGAGCGATTATAGTTTTTTCAATAAATTATTAGAGGCTAATTTTGATGAAGATTAAATGTAAAGTTCTTCTCCTTCTGCTTGCGTCGTTTAGCATTCAAGCTATGGCTTCTCAGATAAAAATTCTTAATCCAAATGATGGTTCTGATGTTTATGTACTAAGTGATTCAGATTGTAGAGACCGTACTGTAATTTCTACTTCCAGTATTCCACCTAAACAATTTGGAACAGAAACAGGCAGAACTAATAATGCATTCTACGGTAGGGGTTGTTATCAGCTTAATGATGTAGACAAGACTGTTACTTTTATGTACATAACTGGAAAAGTACTTAAAGTTCCATACAACAAAATACAAGTTATTGATATTGATACTGGTAAGACTATTAAACAAAATAAATTTTTAACGGAGAATGGTAGACGGGAACTCGCAACTCAACAAGAAGCGCAAACTAATAAATTAGGAGGAGCTACTGTAGCGTCATATGAACCCCAGCCCCAACGCCAGACAGCTGTCAATAGTGGAAGGGTAATTGGTTTGAATCGCTACCAATATCCTAGACACTTACCAACCTCGCTTGGTACTGCTTTTCAAATACTACCGGAGATAAGCCATTGTTGTAACTATGGCGTCTGACCGGGTTGTAAAACAACTCAATGTAATTAAAGATGTCTTCCCGTGCTTCGCTTCTGGTGTTGTAGGTTTTACGCTTCACTCGCTCACGCTTGAGTAGTTGGAAAAAGCTTTCCACCACAGCATTGTCATGACAGTTTCCACGACGACTCATACTGGGCCTTAGATTGTGTTCCCTTAAAAATGCTTGCCACTCATAGCTTGAGAACTGACTTCCTTGATCTGAATGGATGGTGACCATCTGCGTAGGTTTGCGTTTCCATAAAGCCATAAGCAATGCCGATACGACCAACTCTTTATCGATGCGGCTTTGCATTGACCAGCCCACAATTTGCCGGGAGAAGAGGTCTAAAACTACTGCTAAGTACAGCCAGCCTTCGTGTGTGCGGATGTAGGTAATATCCGTTACCCAAGTCTCGTTAGGCTCCAGAACATTGAACTGCTGCGCCAAATGGTTGGGGGCAGTAACTGATGCCTTGGTTCCGTAATGTCTAGGCTTGCGATAGCCCGTTTGGGACTTGAGTCCTTGCGCCTTCATCAAGCGATACACCCGCTGTTCACCACAAACGATCCCCAAATCTCGAAGATCATCATGGATCTTGCGATAGCCATACACGGCACCACTCTCAAGCCAAGACTGTTTGATCTGACTGGTAATGGATTGGTTCTCACGAGCTCTCGCTGATAAGGGTTCCTTGCGCCAAGCGTAATAACCACTTGGATGCACTTGCAATACCCTGCACATAACCCGGATATGGTGTTCATGCTGATGTTCTTTGATGAAGGCGTACTTTAACCGGACTCCTTGGCAAAGTACGCGGCGGCCTTTTTTAGGATGTCGCGCTCTTCAGTAACCCTTCTGAGCTCAGCCTCCAATCTTTTAAGCTTGGCCGTTTGATCATCCCCAGTTAGTCGCTGCTCCGCAGGAATGCCATATTTATTAACCCAGGCATACAAGCTATGGGGCGAAGTGCCTAATCTGGCGGCAACCTCTCGAACCCCAAAACCTCGCTCAACCACCTGTTTGACTGCCTCTAGTTTGAACTCTTCAGTAAAACGCTGACGCTTACTCATAACACCTCCTAATAAACTAAATATTAGGCTAGAAAGTGTCTATAGAAGTGGTAGCGATTCAGTTCAACTTTTGACAGTCAAGCTAACGGCAATATTTTTCTCTATGACGGCGCTTGTCAATTGCCTAACTATGCATCAAGTTATCCACTGCGTTGGGATGCCAAAAAGGTAGATGATGGGGCATTTATAGGTGATGGTTGTTATAGTTATAACCAGCAAACCCAACAAGTATTTATTGTTGCTTCAACAGGAAAGACTGCATCATTACCTATGTCTGTATTTCAGAATGGTGGTGGAGATAGTAATAAGTCTGCATTCCAATCCTTTTCTGAAGGACTGCAAAGGGCAACAACTTATTGGAATAACTCTGCTAACGATACACAGCGAAACACCACAAACCTTACTCCTTCATTTGGTGGCGGGAATAGAGGCATGAACTGTACGCCCGATGGACGTGGTGGATATAACTGTAGGTAAGTAATATGACTAAAAAAATACTAACAAAATCTGAAATACAAAAAGAGATGCAGAAGCAAATGGATGCACTTGCAAATAGATTGGAGTTGGAAGGCGATGTATTTGTTGGCGAGCCTTTTATAGTGGATGACAATGGAAAGGTAAGTTGGTCCATGCGTAGACTTACAGGTGATGGTTTACCTGAGAATGCAAAAATTGAGTTTGCTAAACTTGTATATCAATATTCGCAAATTGTTGATCTATCAGTAGATAATTAAACAAGCATCTAAGCAAGCCAACTTCGTTGCTTGCTGTGTCTTCGCTAAAGCCATCGCTTTAGCTCGCCACATTTATCTCAGCTCATTATTGAATTGCTTTTGTTTTGTTGTTTGACTGATTTTGGAGCAAACAACGGCTATATACGACTTATAGAAAAGTAGCATTGATAGTCGTCGCTTGTATGTAATGTTCTGATTCCATCGCATACAACTGTAAAAGAATTTAACGAGAGACGAATGTATTAAAACTCTCAACCAGTTTTCGCATTGATTTGCTAAACAGTAATTCTGCGGCTCGCTCATATGTATCGCAACCTTTACAGCGATTGCTATACGAGCACGAAGGCATTAGCCGTTATATTCCACTTCGTGTTTTTGTCCTTTGTTATCGCAATGACTTATTTGCGTGTGTAGCCTTAAATAATTTTCTGTTCATCCGTTTGCCTAAGTTAAGCACCTTGTAAGCTGTTGCCCTACAAGCCATATTCTGCTTAGCCTTCATATGCACGGTTTTTGTATATGTCGTTAGTAATGCGTGTTCTTCACTGCTTAACCATTGTGCGTGATGTTTGAGTAAGTTTGTCGCAACCATCTGTGCTTGCTGTAAGCATAAGTCCATTTTGTCCATATGCTTTATAGCAATACCATTTTGCTTTAACCAATCATTTGCTACTTTTTCGTCATTACGCATACAAATATTTATACATAACCAAATATTCCTTAATATTTGCTGTCCATTTCTTACATTTAATCGGCGCTAACACGGCAAAAAGTGGTCGCATAAACACATAGACCGAAACTACATTAGTTATATAGGGTTTAGACAAAAGCACGGTTTTTTGCTGTGTGTAAAAAGTCTGCTTTTTGCTAAACCATATGCCCAAATAACTTATGGAGAAGAATAATGAGCACATTAGATGGACTAAAACTTAGCACAGCAAAAAAACCAGCACATATACCAGCAGTCGTATTTCGTCGTAACAAACTTAGCAATCAGCTATGGGAGCAAATACAGTTAGCTAAAAGTCAAATTGACGGCACTACTTTTGCTGTGAAGAAGTTCCGCACAGTAAAGGACAAAGAGACTGGTTTGCGTAAAAGTGTTGAAGTAAATAAAAGGTTGAGGGAATGGTGGTTTAGGAACGAACAAGGTAAGGTTTGCGTCAGCATTAAATACGGCAGTCAGCTTATTGAGTTAGCAAAGGGAAAGCACAGCGTAGAGTGCGACACAGCACAAGGTTTGATTAAAGCGTTAGAACAAATTAAAAGTGCCGTTGAGCAAGGTGAGCTTGATACGCAGATAGCTACGGCAAGTATGACTTTGCGTAAAGGATTTAATAAGTAGTTTCTCGCCGTAGTGTCGTCTTCAACACGACACTACTAAATACTTGTATGCACAAATACAAAGCAACAGTTAAAGCAAGCGGACTATGGACGGAGACAATCGTGTTTGCACAAAATCAAGCACAAGCGTATGCATTGTTTAAGTCCATTTTCGGCACGGCAAATGTGCCGCACCAGCCAAGCCAAGTAACATAAGGGATACAGCCATATGCGTATTAAAGAGATAGAGCAGAGGATTAAAACAAGTCCGCTTACACCGCAACAAGCACGCTTAGATGCATTAAAAACGCAGAAAGACAATGTCAGTAAAGCGTTGGATGGCGAACGAAAGCGTCAAAAAGTAGTTAAAGCACAGCAAAACTTACAAAATGCCGTGTCTGCGTAAGCAGGAAAAGCAAAACACCGTTAAGCAGGATGAAACATCCTTATGCCCCGTAGGATTAAGTAAATACAAGGCGATGCAGTACAGTTGCACACATTTTTGTAGCGTTAAAACAGTTCCGCTATAATCTACAGTCTTAAATGGCCTGGTAGCTCAGTCGGTAGAGCAGAGGATTGAAAATCCTTGTGTCGGTGGTTCGATTCCGCCCCGGGCCACCAAGAAACACCAAAACCACCTTCGGGTGGTTTTTTCATTTGTATTTGCTATGCTTTCTCAACGCAACCTTAGGTGAACTCATATGATCCTCGGACTCAGAACAGCCATTTACCCAGTCAAAGATTTAGCCAAGGCTAAAGACTGGTATTCGCAAGTATTAAAGATGGAGCCATATTTTGATCAGCCCTTTTATGTGGGCTTTCAGGTGGGCGGGTTTGAGCTTGGACTTTTGCCACAAGGTGAGTCATCTACTGCTGGGGCGCAACCACTCTGGGGTGTGGCAGATATTCAAACTGCTTTTAAGAGATTGTTATTCCTTGGTGCGGAATCACTTGAACCAGTCACCGATGTTGGTGAGGGCATCAAAGTGGCCGCAGTCAAAGACCCATTTGGGAATCGATTTGGAATTATTCAAAATCCAAACTTCAATCTAAAAGAAGTGAAGTAGGATTTCGCATCCTCGGCCCTGGTCGTCCGCCCCAGGGCCACTAAACAAAAATAATGCCCTGCTTATGCGGGGCATTATTTTTTAAATTGGCAGGGGTAGGGGGCGCTCCTTTGTATTTAACCTGTCAACATATCCCATTAATGTAATTGTGATAGTCTGAATTCAGAACTAAACCGATAGGAGATATAAATGAAAATAAATCATGTTTTAGCTAAAGGTATTTTGGGCTTATGTATTGGCATCGCTTCCATGGCAGTTTCAGCACAATCAATGAAAGTAACTTTGACAGGAGCTCAAGAAGTTCCTCCAGTGATGACTTCAGCTTCTGGTGTGGGAGAAATTATGGTTGCTCCGGATGGTTCAGTGTCTGGAACTATTACCACTTCAGGTATTGAAGGAACGATGGCACATATTCACGAAGCACCAATGGGCCAGAACGGTCCCGTTATCGTTCCATTTGCAAAGACTTCAGAGAATGTTTGGTCGGCCCCTGCTGGCGCCAAATTAACGGATGCCCAGCTCCAAAGTTTAAAGAGTGGCAATCTTTATCTCAATGTTCATAGCGCCACTAACAAGTCTGGTGAAATTAGAGCGCAACTTAAACCCTAAAGATCTGACATCCCAAGCCCTGGTCGATTCCACCCCGGGCCATCAAGAATCTTCAAAACTACCTTCGGGTAGTTTTTTTATTGTGAATGGGGGAGATTCAACGAATATCAATGTCAGAGTTTCGTGCTCTAATGCCACTCAATATGATTACTGTCGTTATTGCCTCCTATAAATACGGACACCTTGCAGCCCATTGCATTGAGTCGCTACTCTCTCAAACTATCCGTCCCGAAAGAATTCTATTTGTTGACGATGGCGGCTTAGATTGCAATCATTTGCCAAGCTTATATCCTGATATCGAATACCTATTGAGACATAAAAATTTGGGGGTAGTAGATAACTTCCAAGACGTACTGTCTCAAATCAACACAAAATATGTGCTATTTATAGGCGCCGATAATTGGTTGCGCTCAGATGCAGTTGAGTTGTTATCAAATGCGAGAACCGATATTGTTACCTATGACATTGTTGTAACTGGCGAACTAAAAAAAGAAATATTAGATCGGGTGCCCGGTGAGACCTTGCCTTATCAGGGCGACCTTTATTGGGATCGCCAAGAACAGCACCATGGGTCAATGATGTACCGCACATCTTTTGGACAAAAAATTGGCTATAAAAAAAGATATGAAAATGGCATCCATCCTCAAGAGGATTGGAACCTTTGGGATAAGATGCTTGAACAAGGCGCCTCGGTGGCCAGCATCAAAGAGGGGCTTTTGTTTTACAGAAGACATCGAGAAAATTTTTTGAAATACTCTCCTGAAGCTTCGCAATTAAAGGAGTTAGAGATAAGTTACGGCTTTGAGGGGTAGCTAGACCCTGCAATCCTAAGCTCTAGAGGCTTTGACCCCAAGCCAACAAGAAATACTAAACAACCGCTATTGATAGTGAGAATTTCTAATGTCGTTTAATACATCTAAATCCATAAGATCCTAAAATCCATAGATGAAATGGTTTTTTACACTTGCCTTAGTCTTTTTCATCCTTCAGGGTTACGCTCAAGAAAATCTCAACCCTTTTGATGTTCAGGTGAGCATGACTCCTGTTGATGGTCGATTTCATGCAAAGGCAAGCTACTCTGTGCCAATGAATATTTGTAGTGCCTATGCATTTATTACAGACTATCAGGGCTCAAAAAATATCCCAGGAATAGTCGAGGCAAAAGTTATTTCAAGAGTGGGCAATAAGGTGCGTGTATACAGGGTGATAGAAGAACAAATTCTCTTTTTCCCCATTGAAATGAAATCAACGGTGGAATATACGGAACTACCAAATAGATCTTTAACTTTTGAGCAGATCAGTGGCGATACTAAATCTTATAAGGGCACCTGGACCTTGATCGAGGAAAAAGACAAAATAGTCTTTAAGTACAACGCTGAAATAGAGCCTAACTCAATCATTCCGTTAAGTATTATTGAGTATTTTATAAAAAATAGTATGCGAGGGCGATTTGAATCTATGGCACAAAGAGCCAGTCAATATCAATCTACTGAAACTGTAGTCTGTAAATAGCGGTCACACTTTTAGCAATTATTGTTTAAAACAGTCATGTCATTTGAAGCGATGGTTTTAAGCTCGGATTTATATCTTTAGGCCATGCTCGATTCCGCCTCAGGCTAACAGGAAACATGAAAAAGCACCTTCGGGTGTTTTTTCATTTGTATTTGTGCAAATGCACCATTTTTTATAAATGATATGATTTTCTAAGATGCTACAAAGCATTAATAACTAAAAAATAATGGGAGATATGTAATGCTATCGCGAATAATTGCATTAATTGGCTTAACTTGCTCTATTGCTTTTGCACACGCAGAAATTGTTAAGGTAGATGACTATATTGAAGGTGCTGATCCTGGCGTGAAGTTATTCGTTAGAAATAAGTTTGCCGAGCCGAAGATTAAGGCTACCAATAACAATGTGGTGCTTTTTATCCATGGCGCCACCTTTCCCTCTACGCCCGATTTTGACCTGCAATTTCAGGATTATTCTTGGGCCGACTGGATGGTGAAGCACGGCTACATTGTGTATATGTTTGATAAGCGCAACTACGGATTTTCAAGCAGAGAAAAAGCCATGGATGAGCCTACTGTTAATAACCGTCCAGTTACTCGGTCATATTTAGCAATTAGAGATATCAATTCGGTTGTAGATTTCATTCGCAAAAAAGAGGGTGTTGAAAAGATTGATTTAATTGGATGGTCTTGGGGGGCAACAACGGCTGGCTTCTACACCTCATTAGATAGCGAGAAGGTGAATAAATTAGTGCTTTACGCACCAGCATACTCATATCAAAATCATACGAATCTTGGTGCAGGAAGTGGATTACAAAATAAACGAGTGCCAGATGAGTTTAACTATGCATTAGGCGCTTATCGTTTTGGCTCTAAGGCCGCCAATGATTCTAGGTGGGATGGAGAAATACCGTTAGAGGATAAAAATAGCATTCGAGACCCAGCAGTTCGTGATGCCTTTGCTATCGAGGCGCTAAAAACAGACCCTACCAGTGAGACTAGAAACCCACCTAGTTTGAGGGCACCAAATGGTGTGCTAGAAGATAGCTTTATGCAGGCTACTGGAAGACCTATTTGGAATGCTTCCTCAATTTATGTTCCAACTCTAGTTATTGCAGGTGAGTTTGATACTTGGTCATTTCCTCAAGATCGGGCAATGGTGATGCGCGATTTAACAAATGCGCCCTATAAAAAGAGTGTGCAAATTAAGAATTCAAGTCACTTTATGCTCTTTGAGAAAACTCGATTTGAGTTCTTTAATGAGGTGAATGACTTCTTAAAATCGAAAAACTAATTAAATGGGGCCTTCCATCCTAGGCCCTCTTTGATTCCGTCTCGGGTTATCAAGAGGTATTAATTAGCCCACTTTTAGGGCTTTTTAAGTAAAATCCTATGCTCGAAGCACACAGAGCTCGTAAGAAATATTACAGTCTTCACCAGAAATCGTGGAAGTCAAATAAGGAAATCACTCTAATGCCAAAGGCGGTTGATATTTGCAGTGCCAATCTTTGGTTTTATAAAGCGTTGGCGCTGGCATTGTGTAGCCATCCTTTAATGGGATGTTCAGTTTTCTCTGCCGCTGGTACGGCGGTGTCTACAGCAGCATCGGTAGCTGGAACAGTCGTATCCACAAC
>Ga0364921_10337_pt1 | contig 14682 bp, 14 predicted proteins | sample ExccelJu500001D3_2_FD_206956 | JGI IMG/M metagenome (GOLD analysis project Ga0364921, IMG submission 206956) | Enriched cells from Trout Bog Lake Hypolimnion, Wisconsin, USA - BchlTB.June20.5000.01.D3 | ecosystem: Environmental > Aquatic > Freshwater > Lake > Hypolimnion/Profundal zone | place...
GAAAGAAGTCGCTGAGGCCGTTAAGGATGCAGATATCGTGATGATGCTGTTGCCTGATGAGCAAATTGCTGAGGTTTACAACAAAGAAGTGCATGGCAATATTAAGCAAGGCGCTGCTTTAGCATTTGCTCATGGCTTTAACGTTCACTACGGCCAAGTACAACCCCGCGCAGATTTGGATGTGATCATGATCGCTCCTAAGGCACCTGGCCATACTGTGCGCGGAACTTATGCCCAAGGTGGCGGTGTGCCCCATTTGATCGCTGTGTACCAAGACAAATCGGGTGCTGCTCGAGATATCGCTTTGTCCTACGCAACTGCTAATGGCGGTGGTCGTGCCGGCATTATCGAAACCAACTTCCGCGAAGAAACTGAGACTGATTTGTTTGGTGAGCAGGCGGTTCTGTGTGGTGGTGCAGTTGAGTTGATTAAGGCTGGCTTTGAGACTTTAGTTGAAGCGGGCTATGCCCCAGAAATGGCTTACTTTGAGTGCTTGCATGAGCTCAAGTTGATTGTGGACTTGATCTACGAGGGCGGTATTGCCAATATGAACTACTCCATCTCCAACAATGCCGAGTATGGTGAGTATGTAACTGGCCCACGCGTTGTTACTGAAGATACCAAGAACGCGATGCGTCAGTGTTTGAAAGATATTCAAACTGGTGAATACGCAAAGAGCTTCATCCTGGAAAACAAAGCCGGTGCACCTACTTTGATTTCTCGTCGTCGTCTCAATGCTGAGCATGATATTGAAATCGTGGGCGCTAAATTGCGTGCCATGATGCCTTGGATTGCGAAGAACAAATTGGTTGATCAAACCAAGAACTAATTAGTCCATAAGCGAGACCCTGAAAAGATGATGTATCCACACCCCCTGATTGCTAAAGAAGGTTGGCCCTATTTGGCAGTCTTGGGAGTGACGACATTAGTTGTCCACTCTTTGGGTGGCTTTACTTGGTCATGGCCTCTTTGGATCCTGTTTTTCTTTGTTCTCCAATTCTTTCGTGATCCTCAACGCATTGCTCCACTGGGGCGTGATTTAATTCTTTCTCCTGCTGATGGTCGTATTGTGGTGGTTGAGGTCACTCAAGACCCCTATGCCAAACGTGAGGCTTTGAAGATTAGTGTCTTCATGAATGTCTTTAACGTTCACTCTAATCGCAGTGCGGTGAATGGCCTGATTAAAGAGATTCAATATTTTCCAGGTAAGTTCGTCAATGCTGACCTGGATAAGGCCTCCTTAGAAAACGAACGTAATGCTATGGTGATCGATGCCAACGGCCAGACAGTGACCTTGGTGCAGGTAGCTGGTTTGATCGCACGCAGAATTCTTTGCTATGTGCATGTGGGCGACCGACTCAAAGCAGGGGAGCGTTATGGTTTTATCCGCTTTGGTTCTCGAGTGGATGTGTATTTACCATTGACTGCGGTTCCTATGGTGAGTGTGGGCGATCGAGTGTATGCAACTAATACTGCCTTAGCCCGCTTACCTGGCTTAGATTAAAGAATTGAGAATGCCAACTTTTAGACGCCGTGGTCGTATAGAGAGAAGCCGTACTTCTCGCTCTCACTTTAAGGATTCTGATGATCGCTTAGCAGCAGAGCTGGGTGATCCACTAGATTACGAAGTCGAAGAAATTGTGCATCATCGCCCCCGCAACAAAGGCATTTATTTGTTGCCTAATGCGTTTACCACTGCTGCCTTATTCAGTGGCTTCTTCGCGATTGTGAATGCGATGAATCACGAATTTGCTATTGCAGCCATCGCGATTTTTGCTTCACTGGTTTTAGATGGCATGGATGGCCGTATTGCTCGTATGACCAATACCCAAAGCGCCTTTGGTGAGCAATACGACTCATTGGCGGATATGGTTTCATTTGGTGTCGCTCCCTCTTTAGTTGCTTATGAGTGGGTCTTGAAAGATTTGGGTAAGTGGGGCTGGTTAGCCGCATTTACTTACTGTGCTGGTGCCGCTCTGCGCCTTGCCCGCTTTAATGTCAATACGCACGTGGTAGACAAGCGTTTCTTTCAAGGTTTGCCTAGCCCCGCAGCAGGTTCACTTTTAGCGGGTTTTATTTGGTTGGCTGATGACAATAAGATCCCAGTTCAGGATTACGCGATTCCTTGGGTCACTTTTTTGATTACGGTTTATGCAGGCTTAACAATGGTCTCCAATGCAAAGTTCTACAGCGGTAAAGCCTTGGATGTGCGCTACCGAGTGCCTTTTGGCGTGATGGTTCTGATGATTCTGGGCTTCGTTCTGATCTCCACCAATCCACCCCTGACTTTATTTGGCTTCTTCGTGATTTACTCCATCTCCGGCTATGTCATTTGGGCCTGGGAAATGATCAGCCCTAAACGATTTGGCTAATCCCTAAATTTTGGGGTATAGTAAAACCATGTTGATGAATTTCTCACTTTTAACCGGTCTCCTTCTAGCACTAAGCCTAAAGCTTGGGGCGGGTAAGGCCTGAGTTGATGAGACACTAATTATTCATTAACCACCACATACCAGCCCCAGCAATTTGCTGGGGTTTTTTATTTTCAAGAGCGTAGTTTTGAATCGGAGAGTAGCAATGAACGACAAAGTAATCATTTTTGACACCACCTTGCGTGATGGCGAGCAGTCGCCTGGCGCCTCTATGACTAAAGATGAAAAGGTGCGGATTGCCCGTCAATTAGAGCGACTCAAGGTTGACGTGATTGAAGCTGGCTTTGCTGCCAGCTCAGAGGGCGACTTCGCAGCAATCGCTGCGGTTGCAGCTGCTGTGAAAGACTCTGTGGTGTGCTCACTCGCTCGCGCTAATGAGAAAGACATTACTCGTGCATCAGACGCTTTAAAGCAAGCCAATGCCAAACGTATCCATGCCTTTATTGCTACTAGCCCTTTGCATATGGCAGTTAAATTGCGGATGTCGCCTGAGGACGTTTTAGAGCAAGCAAAGCGATCGATCCGCTTTGCCAGAAACTTGGCTAGTGATGTCGAGTTCTCAGCAGAGGATGGCTATCGATCTGAGATAGATTTCTTGGCAAGGGTGGTGGAGGCCGTGATTAATGAAGGTGCTACCACCATTAATATTCCCGACACCGTAGGCTATGCAATCCCTGAGTTATACGGAAACTTTATTCATACCTTGCGTAGCAAAGTACCCAACTCGGATAAAGCAATTTGGTCAGTGCATTGTCACAACGACTTAGGTATGGCGGTTGCCAATTCTTTGGCTGGCGTCAAGATCGGCGGTGCGCGACAAGTAGAGTGCACCATCAATGGCTTGGGTGAGCGTGCGGGGAATACTGCTTTAGAAGAAGTGGTGATGTCTTTGCGCACCCGTAAAGATTATTTTGACTTAACGTGCGGTATTGATGCGACCCAAATCGTGCCAGCCTCTAAATTGGTTTCACAAATCACTGGCTTTGTTGTTCAGCCCAATAAAGCCGTAGTTGGTGCGAACGCTTTTGCGCATGCATCTGGTATTCATCAAGACGGCATCTTAAAAGCCCGCGAGACCTATGAAATCATGCGTGCCGAAGATGTGGGTTGGTCTACCAATAAGATTGTGTTGGGTAAATTATCGGGCCGTAATGCATTCAAGCAACGCTTGCAAGACTTGGGTATCGCTATTGAGTCTGAAGAGGAGATGAACGAAGCTTTTGTCCGCTTTAAGGCTTTAGCGGACCAGAAGGTCGATATTTTTGATGAGGACATTATTGCCATCATGTCTGACTCCGCTGCGTCTGAGAAAGCTGAGCATTATCAGTTTATTTCTTTGAGTCAGCATTCCGAAACAGGCGCACGTCCTAAATCAACCATTACATTCCGGATGGGTGATCAAGAAGTGCGCTCTGAAGCCGAGGGTAATGGCCCAGTGGATGCGAGTCTGAATGCAATTGAAGCTCAGGCGAAGAGTGGGGCGGAGCAGTTACTCTATTCAGTGAATGCAATTACCTCCGGAACCCAGTCGCAGGGTGAAGTCACAGTCCGCTTGGCGAAGGGTGGTCGAATCGTTAATGGCGTGGGCACCGACCCCGACATCATTGCGGCATCGGCCAAAGCCTACTTGTCGGCTTTGAACAAATTGCATGATCCAAGCCAAGCGAAGCTCAATGCCCAAATGACTCCTTAAAAATGGGAATATTTCATAAAGCATTGATTTAATTGATCTTTTTAAGATAATTAACCCCAAATTGAGGAATTTGTCCTCCCAAGGGCATTTGGGGTGTATCTGCTACAATTCGAGGGCTTTGATTTTTAAAGCTTTTTTGTTTATTTGTTTGTTTTTTAATCGCACGACACCAAATGGGTGAAAGCTCAGGTGATCGCAAGTTAGGAGTAGAAAAATGGCAGTTGCTGATATTAAAACGGCGGAAATCGTCAAAGAAAATGCGCGCAGCGCAAACGATACGGGTAGTCCTGAAGTGCAAGTTTCATTGCTCACAGCCCGCATCAATGAATTAACCCCCCATTTCAAGGCTAACGCCAAAGACCATCACAGCCGTCGTGGCTTGTTGAAGATGGTTTCACGTCGCCGCCGTCTTTTGGATTACCTCAAAGGCAAAGACTTGGGACGCTATCGCGCATTGATTGAGAAATTAGGTCTCCGTAAGTAATTCTTATTGGTATTGCTATGCCATCTTCCTTAGGATTGTTTCTTTATGGATTCGGTCTTAAGCAGATGGCATGTTTTTGAGTGCTTCAAGATTATTTGTGTAGGGGATCGTGTCATTCCAATGAGTTTCTGAGTGCTGTACTTAGAGTCTCCCTGGAATGGCATCCCTTGTAATCTTCAAACGCTCCAGTGTTGTCGTGACACTGCTTTATCCCGCGACAAGCGTCATGCTCATGTGAGCTTGGCGTGAACAATTTGGAGAAGATCAGAATGACTATGTTTAAAAAAGCAGTAAAGAGTTTTCAATGGGGCAATCATCAAGTCACTATGGAAACCGGCGAGATTGCTCGTCAAGCAGGTGGTGCCGTAATCGTTAACGTTGATGACACTGTGGTGATGGGCACTGTCGTTGCCTCCAAGACAGCCAAGCCAGGCCAAGACTTTTTTCCACTCACTGTTGATTATTTAGAGAAGACTTACGCCGCGGGCAAAATCCCTGGTGGCTTTTTCCGTCGCGAAGGCCGTCCATCAGAGGGTGAGACTTTGATCTCCCGTTTGATTGATCGTCCAATTCGTCCATTATTCCCCGAAGGTTTCTACAACGAAGTTCAGGTTGTAGTACATGTGTTGTCAATCAATCCAGAAGTGCCTTCTGATATCCCTGCTTTGATCGCTGCCTCTGCAGCCTTGGCTGTATCAGGCATTCCTTTCAGCGGTCCAGTTGGCGCAGCCCGTGTGGGTTACACCAATGGCCAGTATTTACTGAATCCAACCCGCACAGAGCAAACTACCAGCGAACTCGATTTGATCGTTGCGGGTACTCAAGCTGCGGTATTGATGGTGGAATCAGAAGCCAATCAATTATCTGAAGAGATCATGTTGGGTGCAGTGGTGTTTGGTCATGAGCAAATGCAAACCGCCATCAATGCAATTAATGATTTAGTTCGTGAAGCTGGCAAACCCGAGTGGGACTGGCAGCCTGCGCCTAAAGATGAGCCATTGATCGCAAAGATCACTGCCTTAGCTGAAGGTCCATTGCGCGAGGCTTATCAAATTCGTCAAAAGAGCGCGCGTTCTGAGAAGCTCAAAGCCACTACCAAAGAAGTGTTGGCGAAGTTGGCACAAGAGGGTGAAGTCGACGAAGTTGCGGTTGGCAACATCATGTTCGAAATCGAAGCCAAGATTGTGCGTAGCCAGATTTTGAATGGTGAGCCACGTATCGATGGTCGCGACACTCGTACTGTTCGCCCAATTGAAATTCGGAATGGCGTATTGCCACGCACTCACGGTTCAGCATTGTTTACCCGCGGTGAAACTCAGGCTCTCGTTGTAGCAACACTAGGTACGGCGCGTGATGAGCAAATCATTGATGCACTCGAAGGTGAGTACCGTGATCGCTTTATGTTCCACTACAACATGCCTCCATTTGCTACCGGTGAAACTGGTCGCGTTGGCAGCCCTAAGCGTCGCGAAATCGGTCACGGCCGTTTAGCAAAGCGCGCATTGATTCCAGTTTTGCCAAGCCCAGAAGACTTTGCATACAGCATCCGTGTGGTTTCAGAAATTACGGAGTCCAATGGTTCTTCCTCAATGGCTTCTGTTTGTGGCGGTTGCTTAGCCATGATGGATGCCGGTGTTCCTGTTAAGGCGCACGTTGCAGGTGTAGCCATGGGCTTGATTCTTGATGGCAATCGTTTTGCGGTCTTAACCGATATTCTTGGTGACGAAGATCACTTGGGTGATATGGACTTTAAAGTAGCGGGTACCGCTAACGGTATTACTGCTTTGCAGATGGATATCAAAGTACAAGGTATTACCAAAGAGATCATGCAAGTAGCCTTGGCGCAAGCTCAAGAAGGTCGTTTGCATATCCTGAGCAAGATGCAAGAAGCGATGGGTTCAGTTCGCACTGAATTATCAGCACATGCACCGCGCATGGTCAGTTTCAAGATTCATCCAGATAAGATTCGTGAAGTCATTGGTAAGGGTGGCGCAACAATTCAGGCGCTCACTAAAGAGACTGGTTGCAGCATCGACATTAAAGATGATGGAACCGTAACCATTGCTTCTACTAGTGCTGAAGGTATGGCTGAAGCAAAAGCCCGTATCGAAGGTATTACTGCTGAAGCTGAAGTAGGCAAGATCTATGAAGGCCCAGTAGTGAAGTTGCTAGAGTTCGGCGCCTTGGTCAATATTCTTCCTGGTAAAGATGGCTTGCTCCACATCTCGGAGATTTCTACTGAGCGTGTGAAGGAAGTGAAAGACTATTTACAAGAAGGTCAGATCGTTCGCGTGAAACTCTTGGCTGCTGATGAGCGCGGTCGTCTACGTCTCTCGCTCAAAGCCGCTATGGCAGATGAGGGCGGCACGATTGAGCCCTTAGCTGGCAGCACCGCTGCTGAAGGTGCAGAGGCTGCACCCATCTCGGAAGAATCTAACTAAGTTTTTCATTCGAGGTTTGTCATGCGCGTAATGGAAATCAAAGAGTTTGGCGCACCAGAAATGCTGGTGTCTGCCACTCGCCCAGACCCTGTAGCTCCGGCTGCAGGCTCGGGTGAGGTCTTAATTCGCGTTCTTGCTGCTGGCATTAATCGTCCAGATGTGCTGCAACGCAAGGGGCATTACCCTGTGCCTGCTGGTGCATCGGATATTCCGGGTCTAGAAGTGGCTGGAGAAATTGTCGGTGGTGATTTAGCGCATGCGGACAATGCTTTTGGCTTCAAGCTTGGTGATAAGGTATGCGCTTTGGTGCAAGGTGGTGGCTATGCAGAATTGTGTACCGCCCCGATTGCCCAGTGTTTGCCTTACCCCAAGGGATTTTCTGATCAAGAAGCCGCTGCTTTGCCTGAAACTTTTTACACCGTATGGAGTAATGTCTTCATGCGGGGCGAGTTGTCTGAGGGCGAAACTTTACTAGTACAGGGTGGCTCAAGCGGCATTGGTGTAACAGCCATTTTGATTGCCAAAGCTTTGGGTCACACAGTCTATGTGACTGCTGGCTCTGATGAGAAGTGCGCTGCCTGTCTCCAGTTAGGTGCTGACTTAGCGATCAACTACAAGACTCAAGACTTTGTTGAAGAGATTAAAAAAGCCACTAACGGTAAAGGCGTTAACGTCGTACTGGACATGGTGACTGGATCATATGTGCAGCGAGAGTTGGAATGCTTGGCTGATGATGGTCGCATTGTGATTATTGCGATTATGGGTGGTTCAAAAGCAGAAGTGAATACAGGGCAGATTTTGCGTCGCCGTTTAACCATCACCGGTTCTACCTTACGCCCCCGTCCCGTGTCATTTAAAAAACAAATTACCCATCAATTGCATGAGCGTATTTGGCCTTTGCTCAATGCGGGCAAACTCAAACCTGTTATCTATAAAACCTTTTCATTGGAAGAGGCTGCCGATGCTCATCGTTTGATGGAGTCTTCAGAGCATGTCGGTAAGATTGTCTTAACGGTTTAATGAGCTAAAGACATGCGTCCATTGATCGTTATCGCCAATTGGAAATTAAACGGCAATCTCAAGAGCAATCAGGATTGGGTGCAAGTGGTCTGCCGTGGAATGGAAAAGGGCATGCCTGCTGGTCGTAAGTATGTCGTTTGTCCGCCGTTTCCGTATTTAGCCCAGTGTGCTGATCTGATTCAGAATTGTTCGGCCGCCTTCTTAAGTTTGGGCGCTCAAGACGTCTCGCGTCATGAAACTGGAGCCTTTACTGGTGAAGTCAGTGCTGCAATGCTGAAAGAGTTCGCTTGTGCCTATGTCATTGTTGGTCACTCGGAGCGTCGCCAGATTCACGGCGAAAGCGACGGAGTAGTTGCAGAAAAAGCCCTTCAAGCCTTGGATCACGGCATGACGCCAGTAATCTGTGTTGGAGAAACGGCTGATGAACGCAACTCTGGAAGAGAAGTAGAAGTAGTGCGCTCTCAAGTTGCTAAGCTAGTCTCTGTTCTACAAGATCGCTTAGCCGATTGCTTGATCGCTTACGAGCCTGTTTGGGCGATTGGTACCGGCAAAGTTGCCAGCGCTCAGGTTGCTCAAGATATGCATCGCGTCATTCGTCTGCAATTAGCCGAGTTTGATGAGGATGTTGCCTCGCATGTCGGTATTTTGTATGGTGGTAGCGTCAAGCCAGACAATGCGGTTGAATTATTTGCCATGCCCGATATTGATGGCGGCTTAATTGGGGGTGCTTCATTAAATCCCCAGGAATTTCTGGCTATTTGTCAGGCATAAATTTTTATTTGGAGATCAGTCATGGAATGGTTAAAGACTTTGTTGGTCGTATTGCAGGTGATTTCTGCGCTGGGCGTCATCTTATTGGTCCTCCTACAGCAGGGTAAGGGCGCAGATATGGGCGCGGCTTTTGGCTCGGGTGCTTCTGGCAGCTTATTTGGCGCTAGCGGTTCAGCCAATTTCCTGTCCCACACGACTGCGGTATTTGCGGCAGTGTTCTTTATCTGTACTTTAGGTATTACCTGGATTGGCAATCAGAAGACGGCTCCTCAAAGCGTTTTGTCGGGTACCGTTGCCCCTGCTCAGGTCGCCCCAGCGACTCCTGCAGCACCGGCACAAGATCCCAGCAAACCTGCAGTACCCAAGTAATCTAAAAAGGGCCTTTTTAGGTCGATTTAGGTGCTTTGAGCCCTGCAGATAACTGCTGCTATGCAGTAGAATTGATGAGTTTTGCAAGATGCCGACGTGGTGAAATTGGTAGACACGCTATCTTGAGGGGGTAGTGGCTTAGGCTGTGCGAGTTCGAGTCTCGCCGTCGGCACCAAAAAGCAGTAAAAATGTCTTTGTTTTAGGAATAATTGATAATTTGTAACTCTTATAGGTTTTACTGGCTAATCGACTCAGAAACAACTCAGGATTACTTTGAATCTCGCTAATTACTTTCCTGTTCTGCTGTTCATCCTTGTAGGTATTGGGGTGGGTTTAGTCCCCATGTTCCTCGGAAAAATTTTGGCTCCTTCAAAGCCAGATGCTGAAAAACTGTCTCCCTATGAGTGCGGTTTCGAAGCTTTTGAAGATGCGCGTATGAAATTCGATGTGCGCTACTACCTCATCGCAATCCTGTTTATCTTATTTGACTTAGAAACAGCCTTTTTATTCCCTTGGGGTGTTGCCCTTCGCGATATCGGCTGGTTCGGTTACGCCTCCATGGTGACTTTCTTATTGGAATTCATTGTGGGATTTGTATATATCTGGAAGAAGGGCGCTCTCGACTGGGAGTAATCAATATGGCACTAGAAGGCGTTCTCAAAGAAGGATTTGTTACCACCACTGCGGACCAGTTAATTAACTGGACTCGTAACGGTTCCCTTTGGCCAATGACTTTTGGTTTGGCCTGTTGCGCTGTAGAGATGATGCACGCAGGTGCTTCCCGTTATGACTTAGACCGCTTCGGCGTCGTGTTCCGTCCTTCGCCACGTCAATCAGACTTAATGATCGTGGCTGGAACGCTTTGTAATAAGATGGCCCCCGCTTTGCGTAAGGTCTACGACCAAATGCCCGAGCCCCGTTGGGTGATCTCCATGGGCTCTTGTGCCAATGGTGGTGGCTACTATCACAACTCCTATTCAGTAGTGCGCGGTTGCGATCGCATTGTGCCAGTCGATATCTATGTACCGGGCTGCCCACCAACCGCAGAAGCCTTGATCTACGGAATCATTCAGTTGCAATCAAAAATTGCTCGTACCAGCACCATTGCTCGGAAAGCTTGAGATGTCAGATCGCTTAAATCAACTTGCAGCCAACCTTGAACGCGTTTTGGGCGCGCGTGCCCAATCCATTGAGATTGCCTTGGGTGAAGTCACTGTAGTCCTGCATGCGGATACGTATTCCGAGGCAGCACTTTTGCTACGCGATGATCCTGCCTTAGCTTTTGAGCAACTCATCGATTTGTGTGGTGTTGATTATCAAGAATTTAGGGATAGCGCTTGGTCTGGTCAGCGTTTTGCGGTTGTGACCCACCTCCTGTCTATCGCGCATAACTGGCGTTTAAGAGTGCGGGTATTTGCTGCAGATGACTCTTATCCAGTGCTTGCTTCACTAACCCCTGTATGGGCCAGTGCCAATTGGTTTGAGCGTGAAGCGTTTGATCTCTACGGTATCTTGTTTGATGGCCATGATGATCTGCGCCGTATTTTGACGGACTATGGTTTTATCGGTCATCCATTCCGTAAAGATTTCCCAATCACCGGTAACGTAGAAATGCGCTATGACCCAGAGCTCAAGCGCGTGGTCTATCAGCCTGTCACCATTGAAGCGCGTGAGATTACTCCGCGCATTGTGCGTGAAGAGCAGTACGGAGGTCCGGTTTAAGTCATGGCACAAATTAAGAACTACACCCTCAATTTTGGTCCTCAGCATCCCGCTGCCCACGGCGTATTACGCCTTGTGCTCGAGTTAGATGGTGAAGTGATTCAACGTGCCGATCCCCACATTGGCTTACTGCATCGCGCGACCGAAAAGCTTGCTGAAACTCGTACCTGGATTCAGAACGTTCCGTATATGGATCGTTTGGACTATGTATCGATGATGGTTAATGAGCATGCCTATGTGATGGCAATCGAGAAACTCTTAGGTGTTGAAGTGCCAGTGCGCGCGCAATACATCCGAGTAATGTTTGATGAGTTGACCCGTTTACTCAATCACCTGTTATGGATTGGTTGTCACGGCCTTGACGTCGGTGCGATGGCTGTCTTCTTGTATGCCTTCCGCGATCGTGAGGCCATCTTTGATATGTATGAGGCCGTTTCTGGAGCTCGTATGCATGCTGCCTACTACCGTCCAGGTGGCGTCTATCGTGATTTGCCTGAGCAGATGGCTAAGTACTCAGCATCTAAAGTGCGCAGCGCTTCCGCTATTAAGCGTCTCAACGAAGACCGTAGCGGTTCTTTATTAGATTTCATTGAAGAGTTCTCCAATGGCTTTGATGCCAATGTCGATGAGTATTGCAATCTCCTCACCGATAACCGGATCTGGAAACAACGCTTAGTCGGAATTGGTGTTGTATCTCCCGAGCGTGCTCTGCAGCTAGGCTTTACTGGTCCAATGCTTCGTGGTTCTGGCATCGAGTGGGATTTGCGTAAGAAGCAACCTTACGAAGTGTATGACCGCCTTGACTTTGATATTCCGGTTGGCGTGAATGGCGACTCTTATGATCGTTATTTAGTGCGTATGGAAGAGATGTATCAATCCAATCGCATCATCAAGCAATGTATTGCTTGGTTAAAAGCGAACCCTGGCCCCGTAATGAGTGATAACCATAAAGTCTCTCCTCCGAAGCGTGTGGACATGAAGACCAATATGGAAGAGCTGATTCATCACTTCAAACTCTTTACTGAAGGTATCCATGTTCCAGACGGAGAGGCTTATTCAGCAGTTGAGCACCCTAAAGGTGAGTTTGGCGTGTACTTGATTTCTGATGGTGCGAACAAGCCTTACCGCATGAAGATTCGTGCTCCAGGCTTTGTGCACCTAGCGGCGATGGATGAAATGTCCCGCGGTCACATGCTCGCTGATGCCGTCACCATTATTGGTACCCAAGATATCGTATTCGGGGAGATTGACCGCTAATTACGGCGCGCGACAGACCTATGACTATTCTTCAACTATCCCCTCAAACCATGGCTGATATTGAGCGCAACATCGCTAAATATCCGCCAGAGCAAAAACAGTCTGCTGTGATGGCGGCTCTGATTGCTGCGCAAACTGAAGTTGGCTGGGTCTCTAATGATGTGATTGAGACCATTGCATCCATTTTGTCGATGCCTCGCATTGCGGTAGAAGAGGTAGCGACTTTCTACAATATGTACGACACCAAGCCAGTTGGCAAATACAAGTTGGTGATTTGCACAAACTTGCCTTGCCAACTCACTCACGGTGAAACTGCAGCAACTCACTTAAAAGAAACACTCGGCATTGGTTATAACGAGACCACACCTTGTGGCACTTTTACGCTGAAAGAGGGCGAGTGCATGGGTGCTTGCGGTGATTCTCCAGTAATGCTCGTGAACAATAAGCTGATGTGTAGTTTTATGAGCAATGAAAAGATTGATGCTCTTTTGGCTGAGCTTCGCGCAGAAGGGAAGTCAGCATGACCAGCTTGCACGATCGTCACATTAAGCCCCTGATTCTGGCGGGCCTCAACGGCAATAACTGGCGGCTTAAGGACTACGAGAGTCGTGGTGGTTACCAGCAGCTGCGCCGTATTTTGGCTGACAAAGTGACTCCAGACTCCATCATCGCTGAATTGAAGTTATCTTCTCTACGTGGCCGTGGCGGCGCAGGTTTCCCTACGGGATTGAAGTGGAGCTTTATGCCCCGTCAATTTCCTGGGCAGAAGTATTTAGTCTGCAACTCAGATGAAGGTGAGCCAGGGACATTTAAAGACCGTGACATCATGCGCTACAACCCGCATGCATTGATCGAAGGCATGATCATTGGTGCTTACACCATGGGAATCTCAGTAGGTTACAACTATATCCACGGCGAAATTTGGCAAGATTACACCCGCTTTGAAGAGGCGCTAGATGAAGCACGCGCTGCTGGTTACTTGGGTGACAAGATCATGGGCAGCGACTTCAATTTCCAGTTGCATGCTGCGCCAGGGTGGGGTGCTTACATTTGTGGCGAAGAGACCGCTTTGCTAGAGTCGCTCGAAGGTAAAAAAGGTCAGCCTCGTTATAAACCACCTTTCCCAGCGAGCTATGGCTTGTATGGCAAACCAACCACGATTAACAACACCGAAACCTTCGCAGCTGTGCCATTCATTATGGCTATCGGCGGACAAGCGTATTTGGATATGGGCAAACCTAATAACGGCGGAACCAAGATTTTCTCCGTTTCTGGCGACGTCACCTATCCTGGAAATTATGAAGTGCCAATGGGTACTCCTTTTGCAGAGCTCTTAAAGCTTGCTGGCGGGATGCGCGGTGGCAGGGCGATTAAAGCGGTGATTCCTGGTGGATCATCGGCTCCAGTTGTCCCTGGCGCTCAGATGATGGACCTCACGATGGATTACGACAGCATTGCGAAAGCAGGCTCGATGCTGGGTTCTGGTGCGGTCATTGTGATGAATGACACCCGTTGCATGGTTCGCGCCTTATTGCGTCTCTCGTATTTCTATCACGAAGAGTCTTGTGGTCAGTGCACCCCATGTCGTGAGGGTACCGGCTGGTTATGGCGCATCGTTAATCGTATTGAACACGGCGAAGGTCGTCCAGAAGACTTAGATTTGCTCAATGATGTAGCGGCGAATATTCAGGGCCGCACGATTTGTGCCTTAGGCGATGCTGCGGCGATGCCTGTTAGAGGAATGTTGAAGCATTACATAGATGAATTTGCGTATCACGTAGAACATAAGCACTGCTTAGAATCTGCGCGGCCTTTATAAAAGATATTGAGTACGGGACTTCTTAAAGTGAGCATGGTAGAAATCGAATTAGACGGTAAGACAGTTGAGGTTCCTCAGGGTTCGATGGTGATGCATGCCGCGAATAAGTTGGGCACCTACGTTCCGCATTTCTGTTATCACAAGAAGCTCTCGATTGCTGCTAACTGCCGCATGTGTCTGGTTGAAGTAGAAAAGGCACCAAAGCCATTACCCGCATGCGCCACACCGGTAACTCAGGGCATGAAGGTCTTCACTCACTCTGCTAAAGCAGTAGAGGCGCAGCGCTCTGTCATGGAGTTCTTGCTGATTAATCACCCCTTGGATTGCCCAATTTGCGATCAAGGTGGTGAGTGCCAGTTGCAAGATTTGGCAGTAGGCTACGGTAAGTCAAACTCACGCTACGAAGAAGAGAAGCGTGTGGTATTCCACAAGAATGTGGGTCCATTGATTTCAATGGAAGAAATGTCCCGCTGTATTCATTGCACCCGTTGCGTTCGCTTTGGTCAAGAGATTGCCGGCGTGATGGAGTTGGGTATGATTAATCGTGGCGAGCATTCTGAAATTACCACCTTTGTTGGTCAGACTGTAGATTCCGAGTTGTCCGGCAACATGATTGATATTTGCCCAGTCGGTGCATTGACCAGTAAGCCATTCCGCTATGCTGCTCGTACTTG
>Ga0364921_10340_pt1 | contig 14606 bp, 18 predicted proteins | sample ExccelJu500001D3_2_FD_206956 | JGI IMG/M metagenome (GOLD analysis project Ga0364921, IMG submission 206956) | Enriched cells from Trout Bog Lake Hypolimnion, Wisconsin, USA - BchlTB.June20.5000.01.D3 | ecosystem: Environmental > Aquatic > Freshwater > Lake > Hypolimnion/Profundal zone | place...
GAAGGGCGGGTAATGAGTCTTCATTGAGCTCTTCGCAAAAATCAATGAATTTTCCAAAGTCAGCCTTGTATGCGCGAATCGTTGAGTGTGCGTAGGCACCTTCAATTTTTTCAAGGGTGTTAGCCAATATCTCTCTGGGGCCGATTCTGATTTTTAAGCCGCTCAGGCTTGGGTGGGCTAAGGTTGATGGGTTGTTTGTTAGGTTCGTCATAAATTGGCTTTCTGTGGTCGGGATTGGCTTTTGAGGTATGAGGTAACTCAGCTTTGGGGCTTTGTTACATGTTTTAATTGCTCTAGGTTATTCAGTAGATGGCTCCTTGGTTATTGATACAATTAACGATAATTTTGTCAATTTAAAGATAAATTGATCTTCTATAGATTATTATACATATATTTTGATCTTTTGCAAGTCTTTTATACCATTAAGTATATAAATTAATCTTTAGGAGGTTATTTTGAGAGTTTATCTATCCAGATTACTTGGAGAGCATAAGAAGAAAATTTCTGATGTCACCAGGGATACCGGCATTAATCGTGGGACGTTAACTAGGATGTATTACGAAGATGCCGAGCGTGTGGACTTGGAGGTGTTGGACATCCTTTGTCGGTATTTTGGGTGCTCCATTCAGGACTTGCTTGAACCAGAGCAGCCTAAGGCAAAGTTAAGCTAATCTTTAAGGACGATCTTACGGTATTCGAATTTGCGGAGTAACTTGATGGGGAATTTATGACAAGAGAATATATTTCAAAAGAATCTTTACAAAATTGGCTCACATCTGAAATCCAAAAACTAGATGGATGTGAAACCTGTAAGTTTGGTGGAGTCATGGGTTTAGCTGAGCTTGACTCTGATGGGTGTAATTGGTCTGAAACCATTTCGCTTAGCATGGCTAAGGTGCCGAGAGAAATATATGAGCCCGCTTCCATACATGTAATTCAAGTAGCCAGAGAAAAATATAACGTCACTGACTAATCCCCCGATAATATTGATGAAGATGATGGGGGTGTTTCATAGCTAGATGTCTACAGACAAGTGATTTGCAATCCTCTGCTCTTTTGAGCTTTACTGAGTAAATACTAGCAAGCATATGAACCAGTCTGGATTGTCTTTGTAACACAGCGTTTGAAGGACGATATCTTTAAAACTGCGCCATTGAAGTCATGTCTGGCAAACTCAACTACGCGCGATATGCGGCATTAGCAGGCTAATTCACGCCATATTCCATTTAATTGGGCTGAATTTTTTCATGTGCATTTATTTTTTTCCTAAAATTAATGAAGCTGCTCCGCCAAGGTTAATAAACTGCATCGTGATCGCCAACATTGATTAAAACGATCTCACTTTCAGTAATGATCATTTCAATGGTGACACGGTATTTCAGGTTGATGGAAATACTTTGTAATCCATCAAGTCTTCCGGTCAATCCGTGAAGGCGTAGCGAGGGGTGGTGTGGATTGAGTTCCAATAACTCCAATGTCTTGGCATATTGGTTTTCTACATCAGGGTGCCTCTTTAAAAACTTAGCAGCTCGCCTGTTGTATTGTTGTGTAAAGATTAACTGCCAAGTCATTGTGCAGATTTATTGATTTGCTTAAGGCGCTTGATATGTTGTGCCACAGTTTCTTTAACAAAGCGACCTCCTGCTAAATCGGCTTTGGATTCAGCTAGCGCAGCTTCAAGCTCACACTCGCGAAGATATTGATATTGCTGCTGGCTCATCACTACATACTTCACCTGTCCACGAACGGATACGGGCGCTTCCAGCTGACCCAGTAAAGCGTCTTCAATGGCTTTAATGCCCTTGGTCTTTAAGTCATTCGCTACAACAGCACCCATAATAACCTCCTAAAAAATACTATTAATAGTATTGTATATAAGTTAATTAAAACATGGAACCATAACGTTGCTTTCAACATCGAAAGGCTCTGAAACTTGTTCTATCACCAAGGTCAAAGATGTCATGGAGTGCAAGGATCACTAAAACTCTGTTTCAGGCGGCTTTGGTAACTTAGGTAATGTGATCTTGATGTCATTGATCCATCTATTTGATTAATAAATAATGCTTTAGCTGGTTTAAAGATTGATTTACGCTTAATTTGTTAAAAACGCTATTTATCCAGCCATTCCCTTGCAAATCTGATGAATAGCTCAGTGACAACTCTTTGGTTATTCCCTTTCCAAAGCGCCATTTCTGGTGTTTTACCCCTTAAAGCCCATTTGGGTGTGAGAAACCACTGGGTAACATGGAGTCCTGTTCCGAAAAATGTCGATTCCAGGATTTCTAAGTACTCCAGCGGAAGGGCATTATTAAGGCGGTCGTACATATCCTTGCCCTGAAACAAAGCTTGAAGATAAATCCTTGCATCCCCAAGGGGGCGTCTTCCGCTACACGAGCATAAACGGCAATGCCAGTAATCATCACTGACTGGATTGGGGATTGCAATCATTGGACTCCCACATTGAGGTTCAGGGCATATTGGCCTTAAGGGCCCTGAGAGAGCCCGCGGCTCTTTACATCCGAATTCCCATAATTCCGGGGTGTTTTCATAGACCCATTTAAGGGCCCACCAACCAAAACCTTCGGTATAAAGGGCACCATGACTTCTAGCGTAGGCCTTCATGGCCCCAGGAATATCTAATCTAATTCTTTGTTCCATTTATTAATCCAAAATAAAAATTTATAAATGGTTACCTTGGATTAATAAATCGGTATAAGTATTAATATATTTTTAATGATATTTATATTAAAATTCATGTGAATATGATATATTCACTAAGATAATAATTAATACATAATATTATTATACTTTCAACGAATAGTAATAAATATTGATCTTGGTATATAAATGCTTTGTTAACAAAAATTGAATTCTGAATTCAGAAAATGAAATCAAATATTTCACATTTTGTTAAATACGAAAAGCCGGTTTCAGGATCCTTTTTTCCTTCTGAAATCAGAAAATAGAATCAAATAATTAAATTTTTTTAAACTGGATATGGGTGATTGTGAGTTTTCTCACTTTGCGATGGGTCTATATGGTATGTGGCTTAGATGGCGGCTAGGGATGCTAATACCATGTATCGGGCGTGCGATTATCTTTGGTTTGAGTAAAAAATCATGTAAACTGTTAATTAACACGATACAATATAATATGATTAAATCTTTCAAACACAAAGGCCTTAAGGACTTTTTTGAGAGTGGAAATAAAGCAGGAATTGTGACGCATCATGCAAAAAAATTACAAATTTTACTAACCGCATTAAATGTCGCCAAGGATGAGCTTGATATGAATGCGCCGAGTTGGCAATTGCATTCGTTAAGCGGAAACTTGAAAGAGCATTGGTCGGTGAGTGTAAGTGGAAATTGGCGCATCACCTTTCGGTTTGATGAAGGTGATGTTGAGTTGGTTGATTATCAGGATTATCACTAGGGGAAATGAGATGAATATGCACAATCCAGCGCATCCAGGTGAGGTGCTTAGAGAGTGGTTGCCAGAAGGAATGCGTATCGAGCAGGCTGCGCAGCAATTGCACATTTCTCGCACCACTTTATCAAAGGTACTCAATGCTAAATCAGGCCTGACTGCGACAATGGCTTTAAGGCTGTCTGCGTGGTTGGGGACCTCGCCCGATTTATGGCTGGGAATGCAACTACAGTGGGATTTACGGCAAGCCAAAAAATTGCGATTACCTAAAATTAAACCCATCAAACGCGAAGTTGTTTTAGTCGTTTAACGATAGGTTAAATGAGGCCAAAGCCAAATTAATGCGAAGCTTAAGAGATTCAAACCGAAGGCCTACTCATCCTGGAGTAATTTTGCGTGAGGATGTTTTACCTGGCTTAGGTATTTCGCAAGCTGCTTTTGCCAATTATCTGGGCGTAAGTTCATCGGTTGTATCCAGAGTCCTCAATGAAAAGAGTGGGGTGAGTGCGCAGTTGGCAGTTCGCATCTCAAGGATTATTGGGGGCTCATCCGAAAGCTGGTTGCGCATGCAAAGTGCCGTGAATCTTTGGGAAATTCAGAGGGTTACAAGATAATTTAAATGCGCCCGCTATGGGGCATTAGCAGTCGTGGATACTATTCAGGGAAAATGCATTTTGGCGTTTTAAACTGCACAATTCTTTTATATAACCAAACATAAAAAATTAAAAATATCAGGCTAGCCACCATGAGGATCGGAGTTGATTGCCACCACAGAACAGCAGGAGTAATGCTGATTGCTGCCAGCATCCAAAGGTAGGGGGCTGTTTTCGCATTAGCAGAGAACAGATTTTGGCTTTGATGATGGGGCGCTAGGATGCGACGGTAAATCAGGGTGTGAAAATGAATGCCATCTGGCAGTCCGGGACTTTTATTTTGATGCATTTTTCTACGATAGATTGTAAAGAGCGTTTCTACAATGGGATAGCCATTAATGAGTAGAGCAAACCAGGCTGAGACCTCTTGGTGTCTGCAAGTAAGTAAGACGCTTAAACAGGCAATCCAAAATCCAATGAGGTATGCGCCACCATCGCCAAGGAAAATTAAACCACGTGGATAGTTCCAGATAAAAAATCCTAAAATGGCGCTTGCCATAATAAGACTTAAATAAATAATCAATGGATCTGCTAAGAGAAGGCCGACATAGGCAATAGCTAACAGGGTGATGGTACCAACCATGCTGGCTAAGCCATTAAAACCATCAATAATATTGTAAGCATTCGCCAGCCCGGTAATTGCAAAAATGGTTAATAGGGCGCCTACCCCTGGAATGATAAAAATCATATCTAAATACGGAATATCTAATCGACTAATGGGTGATTGTAAAAGATATACAAAGAGTCCCGAAGCCATTGCTGTAAATAATAATCGGTGACGAACGCTAATTTTTTTAGTTAAATCCTCTGTAAGACCAATGGCAAATGTAGGAATTGCGCTAAGAAAAAGAACAATCGCAATACTGGAATCTGGACTATTTTTTAGTTTTAAGAGAATGCCAATAAATAAGCCAACGGCAATACTGATGCCACCTATTCTAGGCACGGCAGTTGTATGAAACTTTTGGGGTCCCAAGAGATCTGAGTCTGCTGAAAAACGAGCATGCAAGTGCTTGTAGCGAATAATGAGTAGAGTCGCAATAAATGATGAAAAGAAGGCGGCTAATAGACTGGACATCTTTCAATTATAGATTCTAAACACAGTTCGATTAGCCTGTTTTGAAGCTATCTTTAATGTAATCTCATTGCTGATGGGGTATCACCTGAGCCCTATGGGCCTAAGGCACCAAGCTCAAGAATAGGTACTCAAAGAAAATAATTAAATGCACTACGCCCTGTAATAGGGTAGTTCTACCAATCGCTAAGGTCAGCGCTCCAATAAAAAGGGATAGGTACATCAGCACTATATTAAGGTCACTAATTCCCAAGCTCAGCGGCAGATTAAAGTAAATCGCAATAGCCGCTACCGTTGGAATGGTAAGCCCAATGCTGGCTAGCGCTGAACCTAGAGCTAAGTTCAAACTACTTTGTAAGCGATTGGCTTTTGCAGCTCTCACTGCGGCAAAGCCCTCAGGCAACAAGACTAGCAGGGCAATCGCAATACCCACAATCGTTTTAGGCGCTCCCGCAGCCGCCACTCCCGCTTCAATGGCGGGACTGAGCGCCTCAGCCAAACCTACTACGGTCACCAAGGAAATCAAGAGGAGTCCGCAACTTGTAGCAGTTTTAAGATTACTGGGCTTATCGGCATGAGCATCACAGTCACTTATTTTGGCCTCTACTTTGGGTAAGTAGTAGTCGCGATGACTAATCGTTTGAAAGAATAAAAAGGCGGCATATAAAGCAAAGGAGGAGATACCGGCAAAGGCAAGTTGGCCTTTAGTGAAGTCTGGCCCTGGTGTGCTGATGGTAACAATAGGCATCACCAAAATAAAAGTCGCTAAGGCAGTGAGTACGGCAAGTGCTGAGTTGGTGCCTTCATTGCGAAAAGTCATTTCATGATGCTTAAGCCCGCCCATAAAAATACACAGACCAATCACACCATTAATGACAATCATGACAGTAGCAAAGACAGCATCGCGCGCAATAAATTCAGACCCTTCATGACCTGAGAGCATCATCGCAATAATTAATGAAACTTCAATAATAGTGACGCTAATGGAGAGTACCAGGGTGCCAAAGGGCTCGCCTGTTTTATGGGCAATGACTTCGGCATGGTGCACGGCAGATAGAACCGCCCCAATCAGGATGGCTGCGAGCAGCACAATAAACCAAGTTTGATTTAATAAGGTGGCCATAGGCGTCTTTAGTTCTGCGCAATCAAGTAAGGGTAGTGCATTCAGTGTAAGTGACTAATAATAGGTACTATAGAGTAGTTCAATAGCATTATTTGATTCAATCATTTCATCATAAGGTGTTCATAGAGTATGAAGGCAATCATTCTGTTTGGTCATGGCGCACGTGATGCTCGCTGGCGCGAGCCCTTTGATCGCTTAGTGGCGCTATGGAGAGCCCAGCATCCCGAGACATTGGTAGAACTTGCTTTTTTAGAAATGATGGAGCCAACTCTAGGGCAGGCTATTGCGTCATTGAGCGCTGCAGGTGCTAGTGAAGTAGTAGTGGTGCCCGTCTTCTTTGGCCAAGGGGGGCATTTGCGTAATGACTTTCCGGTGCTGCTGGCTGCTTGCCAGGCAAAGTTTCCAGCAATCGCTTTAAGCGCTACGCCAGCTGTTGGGGAGGATGACGCAGTCTTGCAAGCCATCATCAACTTTGGTATCCAAGCTTTGGTCTCTTAAAGCTTCCCCGACCATGATTAATGCAGGTGAGGTGCTATCAAACCAGTCATTGGCATCGCCATTGGCTAAATGACCTAAGGTGCTAGACCAATGGCGCTCTCTGCCGGTGCTTACAGCCTCTAAAATATGAACCGGTGTACTCGCATGTTGATTGGGGCTGCTACTGATTAATTGCTTGGCAATATGCGCCGCGTCTTTACGACCCATGTAATACACTAAGGTATCAGCGCTAGGATTTTGAATGGTTTGTAATTGACCTTGGGTATTATGCTCAGCCTGAGCTAAAGTAATAAAAGCGACACTGCGAGAGATCCCTCTTAAGGTCAGGGATTTTTCAATAGCTGCTGCACCTGCTAAAGCTGCAGTAATGCCAGGCACCACTTCAAATTTAATGCCAGCGGTCTTGAGTGCTTGGAGTTCTTCATCTGCTCTACCAAAGAGCATGGGATCTCCGCCTTTGAGCCTCACCACAACGGCATATTTATGCGCCGCGTCAACCAAACGCTTATTAATAAACTGCTGCGCAGAAGAGAGTTTGCCGCAACGTTTTCCTACGGCTACTTTAAGAGCTTGTGGGCACAGTGTGAGCATCTCTGGCTCAACTAAAGCATCATGAAAAACAATATCAGCCTTTTCTAAAAGTCTGGCACCGCGCACCGTGATCAGATCAGCTGCGCCAGGTCCAGCACCAACAAGGTAGACCTTGCCAAGAGTTGAGTGATGGGATGGATATTGCATATCGTGCTTAGTTCAGTGTTTGGTTTGGTATCTGGCTCGCTACTTGCTTAGACTTCAAGTAGCGAGCGCTTGCTGCGCCAACTATTCTGAGTGGTCACGCTAAATAAATCAAATTGCTGCATAGCCACATCCAGATTCTGATCCGCACGCAATTCAAAGGCATCAAAGCCACAACGAGCACCTTGTAGTAATTGATCAATTAAGACATCACCAACGGCTCGAATTTCTTGATCAAAACCAAACCGATCGCGTAGTAAAGCGGCGGTACTAAAGCTTCTGCCATCCCTAAAAATCGGAAAGTGCGCCCCCACTACTGGCCATAGTTTTTGTCCTGCTTCAATCAAGTCGGCATGTTTCAAAATGTCATCATCGGCTGCAAACCAAACCCCAATCTCGCCCTTGTTGATGCGTTCAATAACATCAGCGTTCTGATGGTGGGTAATCCACCAATGAAAAGGAGCCAGCACTTTACTGAACCCGTGCTCTAGGTCAGGAATGCCACCTTCATCTCGCTCACCATCCCAAACCTGCCACTCATTTGACGCGACTGTGGGCTGGCCATTTCTAGGGAAGCGAATTATTTGCGTATTCATCATATTTACTCTGCGACTAACTTCTCTGATTGGGCTGCTTTATCTTTGCCGTGCTTGCCATTATTTAGATAGGCCGCCTCTTTAAAAGGCGTCACACCTAAGCGGCGGTAAGCCTCAATAAAGGGCTCGTCACTAGTACGATTTTTTACAAAAGTATTGATGATGCTGGTAATCACGTCTGGGATCTCATTGGCGTAGAAAGAAGGTCCAATGACTTTGCCAATTGAAGCGTCGTTACCTTGCTCTCCGCCGAGCGTAATCTGATACCACTCTTCACCATCCTTATCGACGCCTAATACTCCGATATTACCCACGTGATGATGTCCGCATGAATTAATACACCCAGAAATATTTAAAGAAATGTCACCCAAGTCATGCAGGTAATCTAAATCATCAAAACGTTCCTGAATCGCTGCGGCAATCGGCAATGATTTCGCATTGGCCAAAGAGCAAAAATCACCACCAGGACAGGCAATAATGTCGGTCAATAAACCAATATTGGGTAGCACTAGGTTTTGCTTTTTAGCAGCGCGCCAGAGGTCGAGTAATTGTGCTTGTTCCACGTCAGCTAGAACCAGGTTCTGCTCATGGGTTACGCGTAATTCACCAAAGCTATATTGATCGGATAAATCAGCAATGGCATTCATCTGAACTGTGCTGGCATCGCCAGGGGCGGCAGTGCTATGGGGCTTAAGAGATAAGATCACAGAGGCATAGCCTGGCACTTGATGGCTACGCACATTACGCTCCAACCAGCGCGCGAAGCCAATGCGCTCATGACTATCTAATTGTGACTCAAAGTGTGTGGCCAACTGGGCATTACTTAATGCAGGTAAAGTTTTGTATGCGGGTTTAGTAAAATGCTTTGCAACCCGATCCCACTCAGCTTGTGTAAAGTTGTCGTTGCCCTCTTGGATATGAATCCATTCTCCTTCTACTTGACGGGCAAACTCTTCTGGACCTAATGCCTTCACCAAAATCTTAATCCGAGCCTTATAGATATTGTCACGTCGACCAAAGCGGTTATAAACTCGCAGTAGGGCAGTTAAATAGCTTGGTAGTAATTGCCAAGGTAAGTCTTGCTTAATGGGTGATCCCAGGATTGGCGTGCGACCCATACCACCGCCAGCGTATAGGTTAGCAACGAGTTCACCGTGGGCGTTTTTCTTAAGTTCAATTCCTACGTCATGACATAAAAGAACGGTGCGATCTTCTTTGGCACCATTAATTGCAAACTTGAATTTACGGGGGAGGTAAGCAAACTCAGGGTGTAGGGTGGACCATTGGCGCAGTAGCTCACAAACAGGACGAGGGTCGATATACTCATCTGCTGCCACACCTGCAAAGGCATCGCTAGTGATGTTGCGAATACAGTTGCCTGAAGTTTGAATGGCATGCATTTCAACTTTAGCTAGCTCAGCCAAAATATCGGGAGCTTGCTCTAACTGCACCCAGTTATATTGAATGTTTTGACGGGTAGTAAAGTGCCCATAACCACGATCGTACTTATCTGCAATCAGGGCTAAAGTGCGTAATTGTTTGGCGCTAAAGAGACCGTAAGGAATGGCCACGCGAAGCATATAGGCATGACGCTGGTGATATAGGCCATTTTGCAAACGTAGCGGACGAAACTCTTCTTCGGCTAGCGTACCATTTATGCGTCGCTCAACTTGGTCTTTGAATTGGGAAACCCGTTGATCTACGAGGGTTTGGTCAATCTGGTCATATTTATACATAGCCCTATATTGTCTAGGAATTTGTTTATTACTTCAAATATTCTAATATTGATCCTATATACCCAATTCAATATATAGGATTGCTTAATCCAAAGGATTACAGGCGAAATTCCCGATAATGCCTATATAGATTAGCAATCGAGGCAAAGCCCAGCACCACAATCAGGACTGCGAATAGGTAATCCGTTGTGAGGTAAGTAAAGATCCCGACCCGAATCAAAACCGCTGCGCCAAGAAAGGCGGCAATCGCGCCAAAGACAACCAGTTTGAAATGGGGAATAAAGGCACCCAGAGTGATAGCGACAAATACGAGAAGTAATTCTGAAACCAAGCTATCTGCAGTCATAAAAATACGATTACTGAGTTCTGGGTCAATGAATTTACCTAAAACAGCGATGATGAGGATGCCAGCTAACACGGCAAAGTTCAGTTTTGCCTTAGTAAGGATTGTTTTAAGTTGATCGTGCATTGGCAGGGTTTAGTAGTTTGGACTACCGTTAAATACAAGAGTCATGCCAAGCCACAATAAAACAAAGGCCACAAGAATCGTGACGCCAAGTTTTTTGAGGAAATATTCGAGACTATCCATGTAGGCTTCGTCATTTCTGCCAAAGTATTGGTCGAACCGCTTCCAAACAAGACGCGCAACTACCAGAGGCAAAAGAATGGCCACAATGCCAAAAAGAATCGTAAAAGTAGTATCCATCTGAATTTATTTCCTTCTATACAAATGACTGTATGGCAGACCACATAAGAGAACTAAGAATACCCGCTTTTATTCTGCACAAATGCTGCTGGCGTCGTCAATTCCCAGATATGCATCTAAAACGCACAATTTGTTGATACAGTAGAGGCTGAAATTCCATTGAATCCATCGAAAGCGTGCTCTATGACCGAACTATCCGTTACCCAAATTCAAGAAATCCGCGCATCAGTTCTAGGCGCAGCCGCAAAAATACCCGGCGCCTTAATTGGCCTTGGAATACTTTTCATTGTTCTGGGCATGATTGGAGTAGCTGGCCAGACCCTGTTTTCTTTTATCACCATCAATATACTTGGCGCTTTTTTGATCTTTGGTGGCATGCTCCAGTTTGCTCACGCAATTAAGTCGCATGGTTGGAAGAGCGTTAGTGTTCAAATCGCCTTGGCTATTCTCTATATTGTTGCGGGTTTGTTTACATGGCTATTCCCAATCCCAGCGCTTGAAGCTATTACCTTGTGGCTTGCTGCGATCTTTTTTATTACCGGTTTTTTACGTTTGATTTCCGCATTTCAGCATCGTCATTTCGGTGAGTGGTTCGGGATGATTCTGTCATCAGCAATCTCTATTTTGATGGGCATTCTCATTATGAATGGCTACCCAGCAACGAGTCTATGGTTGCCTGGCCTGTTAATTGCCATTGAATTACTGCTTCAGGGTTGGTCACTGTTGTTTATGGGTTTAGCTGCACGTAACCTCATGAAAAATAAGTAATACAAAACGAGATATGCCCCAGATTAACCACGAATAGATTGCAATGAAAAAAACTGACTTATATAAAAATCTAGGCTTGGCAACAGCTCAGCGCATGAAAAATGCATCTAAAGTAGGCAAGCCTGGGGCAGCTGATAAAGCGAAGACAAAAAAGGAACTAGTAAGTACCAACCCTCTGCTAGCCTCTTTAATGGGCAAAGCAAAATCTAAGTAGTGCTAGGCTTCTGCTGGTGGCAGCGGTATTTCTTTATGGGTAAGGGCCCTTCCTATGAGGCGGGTTTGGGGCAGATTTCGTTTGCGATCACGTTATTTTTAAGCGTAGGGGCATCAACATCCTTTGCGCAAATAGTGCCACCCCCCAATTACGATCAAAAGCTTAGTGATGTAGTGGTTACCGCCACGCGCTCTAATACGCCATTAGATCAAATGTCCCTAAATACCACTATCCTCACTCGTGAGGCGCTCGAATCATCTCCTGATCAAACCATTGATCAGGTGTTAAAAAATGTACCAGGCGTGTTTTTAAATGATGTGCCCTACTATCAAAAAGATCCTACCGGTCAAAGCATTAATGTCCGTGGACTAGGTTATGGACGCACCTTGGTCTTGATCGATGGCCTGCCAGCCAATGATGCTTTTTATGGAACTGTGCAGTGGAACCTAGTGCCCATGTCGTCGATTGAATCAGTTGAATTTGTGCGGGGCGGGGTATCTAGCCTTTGGGGTAATTACGGCATGGGCGGCGTGGTCAACATCAATACCAAGAATCCTAAAAATAGCGCACAGGATGTTTCTGCGAGCTATGGGGCATTTAGTACCGGTAACCTTGCGGCCTCAAAAGATGTGATCGTATCTGATGCTCTGCAGATGCGTTTTTCTGCGGATTACTTTTCAAGCGACGGGTATCAGAATTACGCCACTATCTCTCCGGGATCGCCTGGTAATGTCAAAAGTGGGATGGGTACTGATGGAGTAAAAAATTCTAATATCCGTTTACAAAACTACTTTAAGCCGACTCAAGACACCACCGGATTTTTGCGCTTGGGTTACAGCACTATGGCCGATCTCAGTACCAACTATGCCATTGCCCCCAATTTAGTGCAGACCGCAGACATCGCTGGCGGAACTACTACGCGCTTAGATTTGGATAAAAAAGTACAGGTCAGTGCGTATTATCAAAACACCAACTTCTACAAACAAAGTGGCTCCACCGCAACTACGGGTAGCAATACAAATCAGCCTTACATTAATGCTAATTACACCGATCCCTATTCGACGCTAGGGGCATCAGTGCAATATACCCATGACCTAAAAACGGCGGGTATTGATCAATACATTATTGGAGTAGATGCGCGTAATATCTCCGCCTCCAATCAAACCAATAATCTGAGTTCGACTGGCTCAGGGGCGGTGACATCGGTGAACTATGCTCAGGGGCAGCAAAACTTTTATGGCCTTTTAGGGCAACTCAAATCGCTGGCTACCGTTATTCCTCTGGAAGCGACTTTAGGCGCGCGGGTCGATGCATGGACTAGCGAAACACCCACGCTCTACAACGCGGGTAGTGGCGGTGCCAATCCCATTTATCAAGCCGTTCCCAATAAAAGCAAGACTCAGTTAAGTCCCTCATTGGGCCTCTTATATAAAGCCACCTCGGACTGGGATATCCGAGGAGCGGCATACCAGGCTTTTCATGCGCCTAGTATGAATAACACCTTACGAAGCTACGGCTCCACCTCGGGTGGTTATTTTTTTGCTAATCCCAACCTCACGCCCGAAACCATGACGGGATATGAGATGGGAACAGACTATCGCTGGAAAAGTGGGTTTGCGCAATTAACGGCCTTTAATAATTACATTCAAAATGCGATTACCAGCTACAACTTATCCACGGCATCATCGCAATCCTTGGTTAGTAGTTTGTGCGCCTCCGCGGGCAATCCAACCGGTTGCGCCTTGGGTAAGGTTAACTATTACACCAATCAACAAAATTTATTAAGTCGTGGCTTAGAGATGCAGTATCACCATGATGTCAATGCGCAATGGGCACTTGATGGGGGCTATAGCTACACTCGTACTACCTTAACTTGGAGCGCCACAACCGATCCTATTAATACGCAGGTGGGAGGTGTTCCCAAAAATATGGCCAATGCGGGGGTGACCTTTTATCCCAGTCCGCAGGCTAGCCTCACTACTATGGTGCGCTATGTAGGTAACTCTTGGATGGCCACTGGCTCCTTACCTGTTCCTGCTTATGCGGTAGTGGGCCTAAAGGCAAATTACCAAGTAACACCTCAGGCTTCAGTGTTTGCCTCGGTAGTCAATTTATTAAATCGCCAGTACGTCACTTTTAATATTGCTTCACAAGCGAGTGCCTATCAGGCTGGAATGCCTCAGGCGGTCACGGTCGGGGCTCGCATTAATTTTTAATAAAGAGTGGGTTAGTGCTTGCTGCAGTGCAATGAATATGAGTACCTTACCTGTCTTTAGTAAAAATGCTTTAGCATTGCAAGATTATTTTGTAGTAAAAAATAGATAGTTAAAATAATTCAAAAATAAGTCATAAGACTAAAAGAAAACCAAGGGAGATTTTTCAATGAAACTCAAAGCTATCTATTCGCTGATGTTTGTTACGGGTATGGCACTTACTGCCCTAGCTGCTGCGCAGACACCCGCAGTGCCAGCGATTCCACCTACTTGGGCGCAAGGCCGAACTGCGGATGGAATGAATCCATCCTTAGCCCCCAATCCTCCTGGCATCGCTGCAACTCCAGCAGACGAGATTGCGGTGAGCAAACTCAAGGTGCCAGCGGGCTTTAAAATTGAACTGTGGGCATCAGGCATGCCAAACGGTCGTTCCATGACTGAGTCGCCTAGTGGCACTGTATTCGTAGGCACGCGTTTTACTGGAAATGTCTATGCCGTAGTGACCAAAGATGGCAAGCGCGAAGTAAAAACAATTGCTAAAGGTTTGCATCGCCCTAATGGCGTTGCCTTTGCTAATGGCTCCCTCTACGTCGCCGAACTCTCACGCATTATTCGTTATGACAATATTGAACAAAATTTAGATAATCCACCTGCACCAGTGGTGGTGTTTGATGCTTTGCCTAAGGATGAGCCACACGGTTGGAAGTTTATGACCTTAAGTCCAGATGGTAAATATCTCTACTTTCAGATTGGTACACCAGCCAATATTGTGGTGCCTCCATATACTCATGCTGCCATTGTTCGTTTAAATCTGAAGACCAATATTTTGGAGTACGTAGCAACGGGTGTGCGTAACAGCGTTG
>Ga0364921_10343_pt1 | contig 14524 bp, 11 predicted proteins | sample ExccelJu500001D3_2_FD_206956 | JGI IMG/M metagenome (GOLD analysis project Ga0364921, IMG submission 206956) | Enriched cells from Trout Bog Lake Hypolimnion, Wisconsin, USA - BchlTB.June20.5000.01.D3 | ecosystem: Environmental > Aquatic > Freshwater > Lake > Hypolimnion/Profundal zone | place...
TTTAAGGTCTCGTTCTTTCCTCCATCTTTCCAATGCGCTAATCGCTTCCTTATCTGGTTCTATACCAGCAACATTCTTAAGGCCAAAAGTCGCGAGAACTTCATCTTTCTTGTAAAAGTCTGTGTCAATGTTACCGCGGACTGGCCGATAATAAGAATCAACTTTGCCATACTCCTTTACCAAATCAAAAGGAATACCCCCCCCCCCAATCCGCGATGCTGGGGCTAACCCATTCTCATAAGCTTCTTTTGTATCTTTATAGAAAACCATAGCTTCCGCCCCCCTTTTTTCAATTATATAATTATTCCTAAATACATTAGCCATTGCTGTTGACACCATCACAAGGCGGGTCTAGGAGTTCATGCGTTAAAAAATCCTTTATTACGCATTCTTTTGGATTTCTTTGCTGCGTTTCAGGTACTCTATAATATAAGGATTTCTTGCCCTGCCCAATCCGGTTATCTTTCGAATGCTATCCACGTTTATTTGCTCATTTTTAGCAGACAAGTGTTTGATTGCCCAATCGAGCAAGCGATCTAGGTAGTCACTTCTGGCCTCGATTTTGGAATTCATTAGAGCTATCGTTTTTGGTAGCTTATCTTTATTGGCAGGAATAAGGGTTCGTAAACGTATTGGTCCTAATAAGCTCTCTTGACTCACGCGTAAAGGCTTACTACTACTCTTTATTAATTTATCGGCACTTTTAGCAACTTCCCCAAAATATTGATCGTCCCGTTTCGCCCAATTGATTTTGGGGGGGGGCTTGAGTGTGACTACTGTGGGCAAATCTGATCGAGCCATTCTCGGTCGTGCATATATAACCACAGAAGTATCCTGCGGTCTTTGTTGTGGATCTCATTGCGTGTAATTGTCGGTGATTGCTCTATGAGAGCAATCACCTTTTCGCGGTAAGCCCTTCGCATATCATCGTCGGACTTGGTCTTGATAATCAGAGAGGATAGTGCTTTTCTGATAAGCGGGTAAGAATGCCCCAAACGCTTCGTGATTTGATGAATTGTAAGATGTTTCTCAAAGTATAGTTCTCTTATTTTCTCTCTTAAGATGTTGCCGTGGTCAACCACAATGTCATAACGAAGGCGGTCAGCTTCACTTGTGTCTGGACCCCTTCGAGAGTATTTGAATCCGCATTCACAGGTAAAAGTGCCGATAATTGGTGGCAGACTCTTACTCCTTGACATTTTGCAATCAGTAATAATATCTTGATTGAAATGGCCAGCGAGAGAATTAAGGCAGGGCCAAGGACTATGAGCAAAAGGCAAGAATTCAGGTTTTGAAGCTAAGAAGGCATCAAACGAGGGAAATAGAAATCCAATTAAGAGAATTTGCCGGAGGGGGTGTGTGTGTCGAGGGTTGGTTTGTTTACCAAAAAGTATATTCACCCAGTTAGTAGCTGAATTATCATCGGGCAGGCTACGCATACGACGCATGAAATCAATTCCGTAGAATTCAACCAGGGCTTGACATACCTTGGCCACATGAACTTTCCCATTTATACTCGCTAAACCGGAATATTGTAATTTGGCACGGAATAAAGCTTGCACGTACTCAAGTTCATAGCAAGTCGGGTTGTCTAGAATGTTGAGTGCGTCTTTGGCGTATCTTAGGTCTTTATCAAGGGAAGCAGATTCTTTTTCTTGAGACGCAGTATTTAATAAGGAATGGCCATTGCTACATACATCATATAAGGCCAAATATTCTTCAGAATCTTTGGGAAAGGACTCGCCGCAACTTTGACACTGAATTTGCAGATAAGTTTCATGAGTCGGACAGATGTGAACACCAGGAACTTGGTGTATTCGGTGCCAATATGGTTCACCACGGAGCGTAGTATCATCCTTAATACATGAAGGACAGAACTTCAAACTATTAGAAGTACATACTGGAGTAAAAATAGAAATTCTGTTCCAACGGGTAACCCAGTTCCTATTTCCAAGCAGGCCGTCTAGCAAGTCGTCTCGGTGTTTGACACCAGCAAATGCGGTGTAATATGGAAATAGGGTATGCTTGAAAACAATTTCTTCTTCTGAATCATAATTCTTCAACGTAGTATTGTTTACAAGATAGGAAATCCCAACTGGTATATCGACTGCAGGCTTGCAATCGTTACCGAAGAGGTCAAGTCTAAAGCTTGTAGGCTTTGTGCGATAAACGTCTACCAAATTGTGATGCCGTATATAACGGGCAATTGTGCTATATATCAACTCGTCAGGGTATGGGAGAGGAAAATAATTTGGCAAATTGATGATGCCTCCTATACTTGGAAATTGACAATGCTGTCGTATTTCGCGTTCTGTGCGCAAAAACCCTGTAGTGGATAGGCGAATGAGATTAAAAAAAGGCGTAGATGCTATGTGACTTCGACCTTCGCATAGAAGTCGAGGTAAAAGAGTAAAGAGGCTGTCTGGATCTTTTCTCTACTGGAGTAATCTCGTCACTATTAGAATGTCTTGCGATGCACTGTTCGCAAAGGGTGGAACGGTCAGAAATTGCTTACCGCAGTGCCTATAGATCTATCCAGGTTATTCGTTCCCAAAGCCATTTTTATTATTAACGAAATATTAATTAATAATAACGTTGCATAATTATGGTACTTATGGTACACTTTCATTAATGTATCGTGAAGAAGGAGTGTCTCTGACGGAGGAGCGTGACCGGAATTTACACAATAACGGTTCAAGAATTATCGAAGGAACTCAGGCTTCCGTCGGAACAGGTTCTGATCGGCAGTGCCGAAACCGGAGAAGAGGCGAAGAATCGAGTTTTGCGCAAAATCATAGAAAATACTAGCAAGGATGAAGTGGTTCAACTTGATTTTTCCGGCATTATGGCAGCCAATTCAGCCTTCTTGTGCCCGTTATTGTTTGGTCTTCAACTAGATCTTTATAAGCTGACGAAAAACATTTTGATAATTATGAATACTAATGAAACGCTTGATTATGATATTCTTGGATCAGTTTTGGTGGGGCAGTATGTCGCGAAGGAGATTGATGAGAAATATAGCGGATATTCTCGCAGAAAACTTAATCAGACTGCCTTTGCAATATTGATTAAGAAGAATACTCTTTATACTAAGTTTGATATTCTTGGACAGGTTGAGCCCGCGGTTAAAGACGCCTTCGAATTTCTTCAGCGACGTGTTAAACTTACACCGACCGAATTAGCTTCAGCGACTGGTATTCCACTCAACAACGCATGCAATCGGCTACGTAAACTATATGAACTTAGACTTGTCAACCGCTATGAAATAGCAACTGCGCCAGGAAAGCCGCTCGTTTATTTCATGCCCCAAGTTGAACGGAATCAGCTATTCAATGAAGTCGAGATAGAAGAATTCAAGATTTAATTTTTTTTGGTCGATTATTAATGATGAAAAAAGTAATAATCGGGATGGCTCAGCTGGAGCCGAATTTTTATCTTATATTATTAATGAAATTTTAATTAATAATAACAGGAGGAAAGAATGAAGAAAAAAGTCAACTTAACTACTACGCATGAGAACCGTATAAATGATGGTCGTGGTTTCGGCCATGGCTCGGAATATAAACCTTGGTTGAGAGTTCATGATGTGCCGTCAAAAGGGCGATCCACAAGGGTGAAGGGCTGGACGACGGGGAGGATACACCACTTTTTGTCCGATCTTGAAACCGGCTGCTTTTACATCAATGAATGGGACATCGAAGTCACAGATATTCGTGAGCAGATACCGTTACTGCCGATGTCCGAAACTATGGAAATTGCAGAGGCACTTGGGATTCGGCATCCTCAAGCCTTAAGGGAAAGGGAAAACATCGTTATGACAACAGATTTCTTGATCGATCGCTTAGGTGAAACAAAAGAGGCGCTAAACTGTAAATACTTGAGGGATTTCAACGACAAGAGAATACTTGAGAAGTTTGCAATCGAGGATACCTATTGGAAAAGAAGAGGGATAAATCTTCTTAAAAGAACAGAAAAGGACATTTCAAATTGCTTTGTGCAAAATGTCCGACTCATCCATAAGGCCTACACGTTGGACGGAATTGATACCAATTTGAATCAGGATCAGATTAGAGTCGCCATAAACGAAATACAAAAACGGCTTGAGTGTGGGCAAATACCTGTGCAGGTAACTGATAAGGTCGATAATTTATTTCATATGGAGCCCGGAACGAGCCTTTTTATAGTGAGACATATTATCGCGAGGCGAGTTATAGCAGTTGATATGACCACGCCTATTAGGTTTGACACACCATTGCTATTATTGAAAACGGAGGAAAACGCGAACGATGTTAACGATAAATAGTGTCATTCAGTGGCCAGCGGAAGAGGCCAAAGATATCAGGTGGGAACGGATTTTGTGGTTTAACGAGGATGAGATCATCACAATTGATATACTGGATACAAAAATATTGCCAGTAATTCGGTCCACTGCAGAGGTCGAGGTCATGATCGCCGATGAGGAAGCCCAGATTACGACTGTAACTAATGGTTGTGTCGAAAAAAAACTTTCACCTAAAGCCGATCAACAGTGGAAATTAGCATGTAATGCAGTAAATTGGCTGGTGAAGAATGTTCCGGCGATATACTATCCGGAACAACGAGGTCCATTGATTGCTGAGGCGATGATTCAATTCGGACTCACTAAGCCGGCGCTATACAAGTATCTGAGACGCTATTGGCAAGGTGGGATGTTGAAAAGTGCTTTGTATCCTACTTTCGATCTTTGCGGAAAAAGGAAAGAAGGCGAAAGGGTTATAACGCAAAAGCAAGGTCGACCGCATACCAGAACTATCGTCAAGCCCGAAGCTGTAGGCTTAAACCTTAATGAAGAGATTCTAAAGAAGTTCAATTTAGGTAAAAAGTTGTTTTTAAAAGGCGGGCGAACCAAGAAGTCACTGCGAAAGGCTTTTGGTGAAATGCTACGTAAGTTTTTCAACGAGGGCTATCGTCTTGAGCATAAGGTACTGGTTCCGATCATGCCGTCCCCTGAGAATTTGCCATCTTACTGGCAGTTCAAATACTGGCTGGAAAAACAAAAAGATCTCGACCTCAGTGCCATTCTTATCGGATTGTACGGCGAGAAGGAATACCAAAAAACGTACCGTCCGATAACGGGAAACTCTACCCGTGAAGCGGCAGGTCCCGGAGCAAAGTACCAAGTTGATGCCCATATTGTCGACGTGCATCTAGTGAGCCGTTATGATAGGTCTTTACTTATCGGAAGGCCTGTCCTGTATTTTTTGATTGATGTGTACAGCCGGATGATAGTTGGAATGTACATTGGACTTGAAGGCCCAAGTTGGTTAGCGGCTATGCAGGCTTTGGCTAACGCGGCGCTGGATAAGGTTGAATACTGCAAGGGATATGGTATTGATATTTCTCCCGAGGAATGGCCCTGTAAAGGTTTACCCGAAGTTATATTAGCTGATCGCGGTGAATTTATCGGTTACGGCCCCGAAAACCTTATAGATGCATTAGGAGTTGATATCGAGAATACAGCGCCTTATAGAGCCGATATGAAAGGGATTATCGAGCGTCACTTCCGTTTATCCAAAGAAAAATATATCGCTTGGGTTCCTGGGGCCATTATAAAGGAGCACCGCGAAAGAGGGGAACCCGATTATCGATTGGGGGCTGCACTCGATCTTGATGAATTTACCCAAATCATTATTTATTGTGTCCTTGAGCACAACAATAGCTATCGGATGCCCTGGTATCCGATGGACGCTCAAGCAATAGAGGCTAATGTTGAACCTTACCCGATTCAATTATGGAATTTTGGAATTCGTAAAAAGACAGGACGAATGCGTAACTATTCGAAAGAAATGATCTTAGGAAATCTGCTGCCGTCTGAACAAAATGTATCGATGAGCAGAAAGGGAATTAAGTTTCATAAATCACTGTATTTACCAAAGATGGAAGATGCCCAACAATGGCTAACCACAATGCGTTCATTAAAGAAGAGCAGTCTTCAAATATCTTATGATCCTCGCAACATGAGCCAAATATTACTAAGGCTGGATGGTGGCAAAAAATTTGAAATATGCTATCGAGTCAGTGGTGAAGAAGAAAGGTTCTCCCACTGGTCATATGAGGAATTAGAACTTTATCACGAGCAACAAAAGATAGGAAACGCTCTGGCAGAAGGCCCATCTATTCAGAGTTCTGCATCATTAGGGGCCAAGATTGACAAGGTTGTAGCTGACGCCCGCAAGAAGACGGAAGACGTCCTTAAATCAAAGGGAGACGGGAAGGGCATAGAGGTAAAAAATTCACGAATTACCAGAGCAGTTGAAAAGAAGATGGGCAGGGATGACAAGGCCTGGCACTTTGGAGATCAGTCTAAAGCACTTCTTGCTGCGGGGAATGAAGACAGCCCAAACATCGATTCAAAAACCAATTATATCGGTGTTAATCGACGCGAAGACATACTGAAAAATCTGAAATAATAATAGGAGGAAAAATCTGAATGATTTTTAAAGGTATATGTCAGGACGCTCAATATGAAGACCAGCCTATAGTGGACTACCAAGGTAATCCATTTATAGAGGCCCTACCCACGATAATGTCAGAAGAGGAAGCCGCTATGAAGATAGCAACTTTTCCCTCTATTGAGGAGACCGAAAAAGCGCTTCCAGCCCATGTTCTCGGCCACTGTGTCCAGCGAATTAACAGACTTGTCCAGCCTCTTAGCAGGCATATTGAACTGGAGCAAGCAGTGTCCCGCTTGATAAGATCCGGCTATATCGCCCGCAACCCGACCAATCCGGATTACGTTAGCCGGTTACGCGAAGAAGACCTTCTTAAGGTCAGGGACAACCTTGATGGTCGTCGAAGCACTGCCGCAGGTTTTGCGCTCATAGGAATCAGTGGTATCGGCAAGTCAACCGCCCTGGAACGAATTTTACTAACATATCCGCAGGTCATACACCACTTTCGCTACAAGGAAATTAATCTGCCATATCAACAGGTGACATGGTTGAAACTCGAATGCCCGCATGATGGATCTGTAAAAGGTTTATGTATAGCATTTTTCCAGGCGCTGGATTCGCTGCTCAATGCAAATTATTACAAAAAATACAATGTGTCGCGTTCTACGGTGGATGACCTGCTTCCTAAAATGGCTACATTAGCCTTGTTACACGGGATAGGCGTTTTAGTCATTGATGAGATTCAAAACCTGAGTGAAGCTAAATCCGGCGGCTCGGAGAAGATGTTGAACTTTTTTGTTCAGATGGTTAATTCGGTGGGACTACCTATAATTGTCGTAGGGACGACGAAAGCAAAAGCGTTGATCAGTGCCCAATTTAGGGAAGCGAGGCGAGCGACTGGACAGGGTGACTTTTGCTGGAGCAAACTTGACGATATCGACTGGGACATACTCATGGCGAGACTATGGCCGTATCAATGGACAGAAGAATTCTGCACACAGGCAGAGGAAGATATTGCGCAGGTTTTGTACCATGAGTCTCAAGGCATAACTGATATTGCAATAAAAATATTCATGCTCGCTCAGTGGCGGGCAATCACAACCAAACAAAAGAAAATCAACGTTGCAATTATAAAGTCAGTCGCCAAGGATAGTTTGCAACTAATCAAACCTATATTGGACGCGTTGAAAACAGGCGACGCGAATAAAATATCGAAATACGAGGATTTAGCCATGAACTGGGATGCGGTTTATAAGAGTTTTGGATTGGATAAAGCTGATGCGACGATTTTGACAGGGGATCTCAAAGGCAAAGCTAAAGATAACGTTGTAGGAGCAATTGTTGATTGGCTTGTGCAGGGAGGAGCATCGCAAAATATTGCACACAAAGCCACGGTAACCGTGCTCAAAGAAGCGAAACATGAGGGGCTAAATGAGTTGCGTCAAAAGGCTGCCCGCCACGCTTTCGCGCTCGGGCAAGCCTAGGTAGAATTTGAAAGTCTGACTAAAATAAAAATGAGAGAAGGGCGCGCGGCCTTTTCTCATTTAACTTAGGAGGGTGGAGCTGATGGTTGCTCAAGAGGTAATACCTTATTTCTCTCTCCCTTATCCCGAAGAATCATTTTATAGTGAAATAGCGCGTTACGGAAGACATACTGGCAAAATACCGGACGGCAGATTGTTATTAGAGTTGTATGGAAGTCGAGCGGTCCATGCCTTGGTGGATTTACCAGTTCGGATATCACAATTGGTGAATCGCACGCCAGTGCAGTATTATATGACTGCTGAAGAAATTATTCATAAACATACCCTTCTCCCGTTTTACTCAGCTTTTCTCGGGAGAGAGCGTTCAAAGCTAATTATGTCAAGCATGTTATCCGGCGAAGGCATAGACCGGTTTGCCAACATTTTTTCAGGCTATAATTTGGACAACTCGACCATGAGATTCTGTTCTGAATGTTTAAAAGAAGACTATCAAAAATATGGTGAACCCTACTGGCATAGAATTTGGCGGATTCCTGGCGTAGATGTATGTTTGAAGCATCGAACTTTTTTAACCGGTGGTTGTAGGATATGTGGTCAGCAGTACTTACAACATAAGAAACAATACCAATGTTTAGACTTGAAGTGTGAATGCGGGCAACAGTTTTGTGGGGCAACACAGTTAGTGCGTGGCAATGAGATTGACCAAAAGCAGTTGAATTACGCGGAGGACGCTTGGACCCTATTAATTCAACAAGCAAAATTCGAACCCGATTATCTTCGACACCTATACACTGAGAAGCTTAAAGAATTAGGTTTTGCCACATTCCATGGTGCGGTTCGCGTTGACCAACTCGCCAATAAGTTGATTGACTACTATGGACGGGAGTTTCTTCGACTGATGGGTAGTTTGATTAGTATTGATAGTCAAGACTGTTGGTTCCTTCCCTTGCTGAGAAAACCCAAAAGCACGATTCACCCGGTGAGGCATATGCTACTTATTCGTTTTCTATTCGGTTCGGTGGGCGAATTAATTAGTGTTGGAGATCAACCATTTAAACCCTTTGGAGACGGGCCATGGCCGTGTCTCAACCCAGCATCTAATCATTACGGACAAGCAAGTGCTCAATTAATTTGCATGAAAAGGCATAAAAGCAAAAGACCTTTTGGCGTGTTTTCATGTAAGTGCGGTTTTGTGTACACTCGTATTGGACCTGACAAGTCTCCGGAAGATAGGTATAATAGAAGTTATATTTTGCATTATGGAGAACAATGGAAATCGGCACTTGCCGATTTGTTCTTCAATCAGAAGCTGAACCTTAGCCAAATTGCAAGGTTATTTGGTGTTTGCCAGCCTACGGTAAGGAATCATTTAGAGAAACTTCGGTCTGGTCAGAAGATAGATTCTTATCGTCATTGGAATGATTCGGAACGTGAGACCATCAAGGAAACTTATCGGGAAAAGATGATCCGAATATTAGGGGAGCACCCTAACATTACACGTTCTCAGTTAGAGAATATGGCCAAAAAGGAATACGCTTGGCTGCTTGATTGGGATTCGGAATGGTTTGAACAGCAATTACCATGTCCTTTGCCGCGAATAAACAATTTTTATGCTTTATCCAAGACTTATTAAAATGACGTGAAGATCAGGGAAAGCAAAAGTTAGCTAATAGAACCTAGGGCCGAAAGGCTCTTCTTTTTGTTTCGTCTTCTCGTCGGAGTGTTTGCGCTAAGACCAAAATAAACAGATCATCCTTTCTATGATCACTTAGAAAAACTATTGGATTCTCTCAATAAATTTAATGGTTAGATTGGGGGTTAAGGGATGGTGCCAAATGGATTTTAATTTCACTACGGTGTCAAAGGAAGCCGGGGTAAAGGCGAAAACCCTAAGTGCATTTGATCAGCTTTTATGTCATAAAATAAAGGGTTACACCAATTTATATCTAAGGTTGTAGTATAACAGAATAAGGAGGGAGTGCGGCTTCATGTCTAACGACTTTCTGGAAAGCCAAATACTCAAATCACTTCTAGAAGACTTGCGCGCTAGCCAAAAATTTGGCATTGAGTTTGTAGAAAGAATTGAGCACCTTGTTACTGATAATTTGCTAACTGACGCTGAGGCTGTTTACAAAAACTTAAAGCAGCCATTGGAGTGTGCAGAAGATGAAACTGATTGAAATAGAAATTCAAAACGTGCGTGGTATAAAAGACTTGACCATCAGAACTGACGGAAAAAACTTAGTGATTTGGGGAGCTAATGGGTCAGGGAAAAGTGGTGTTGTTGATGCAATAGACTTTCTTTTTACAGGCCAGATAACAAGGTTAACCGGAAGTGGAACAAGCGGCATAACCTTGTCCAAACACGGTCCCCATATTGATCAAAAGGCAGAACACGCAAAAGTACGAGCAATCCTACAATTACCTGGTTGTGAAAAGCCAATTGAAATATCTCGTGCTTTTGAAGACCCTGGTACATTACATTGCACCGAGGAAGCTAGAGCACTGCTTACCTCCGTACTAAGTTTCGCTGAGAGGGGCCAGTATGTCTTAACGCGAAGGGACATCTTAAAGTATATAACTTCTGAGCCGAGTAATCGTGCCAAGCAGTTACAAAGTATCCTAGACCTGACCCATATTGAAGAAATAAGAAAGACCCTTGTCAAGGTACGTAATGATCTTAAAAATGACGAAAGGGTCGCAAAGCAGGGCTTAGACGCTGTCAAAGGAGCTATTAATTCTACTATTCAGGCAGCGACTCAATTTAAGGCCGAAAAAATTTTGCAGTTTATAAATGATAACCGAGTTATTTTGGGAGGCTCACTGTTAGATAATATTGGGTACATAAACGTCAGAGAGGGTCTCGTTCCTCGTGAACCCTATACAAAAGGGACCGCAGTTAGCATAAACCAATTTGCGAAAGACCTAAATAATCTTAAGCAGCCATTAGACGATTCGATAACCGATACTGAGATAAGGCTAAGACACCTTATTGCCGAAATTAATAATAGCCTTGGACTCAGGAAAGAATTAGGTAGACTTGATCTAACCAATTCGGGCATTGATCTTATAGATGAATCTGGCTCATGTCCGCTTTGTGACTACCCATGGCCAGAGGGTGAATTGCGCAGTAAGTTGCTTGCGAGGATTGAGGCAGCTGGCATTGCAAAAAATTATCAGCAAGAGATTTTGCAGCTATCCAGCAGCCTGTCGATTATTGCCAACAAGTTTATTACAAGTATCCGAACCATAATTAATGTAATAGTTAAAGAGGAAAGTCTCTCGGGAACTTTGCCTGTTCTTCAAGATTGGCTGACAGTATTAAATGCCTTTGTCAGTGCGGTAAGCGATCCGCTAAATAAATACGCTGAGTTTCAAGCCATTGCTAGCATTGGTGAGATCTTCGATTCTAGGCTATTTCTGGAAGTGGCGGATTTAATGACTGACGTGATAGCCGCCAAGTATCCAAGTATATCGAAAGAACAAGCGGCGTGGGATGCTCTAACGCGGTTACAAGAGAATTTAAAGGCTTTTGAACTGGCTGAAACTACTTATACTGATTCCGTTAACGCACATGCAAGAGCACAAATCTTTTGCGGGTGTTTTGAAAGTTCGAGAGATAATGTTTTAGGAGCACTGTACGATGATATTCGAGACCGTTTAGTTGAATTATACTCCGCATTGCATAGCGTGCGTATTTCGGGAGCATCCGGACACCCATTACGGAAGTATCCGGACAGCATAACGGACACATCCGGACACCGTAACGGAAGTATCCGGACAGCATTTCGGCGTATCCGGACACCTTGTCGGGCCTAAAGAACAACTGGTACCCTTTAGTCAGATCGAGTAAAGGGGGCCGGATGATGAGGAGGCTTGACATGCTGAAAGCGAGAGAAATTTTACGGCTAAAATACGAAGCCGGATTATCCTTACGAGATATCGGCAGATCCTGTAACTGCGGTAAGTCGACGGTATCCGAAGTGCTTGAACGGGCCGAAAAGGCCAGAATCACCTGGCCGATCAATCTAGGCGACAAGCAGCTGATGTCGGTTCTGTATCCGCCTGTAGGTGCTCAGAAGTCACCCCCTGAGCCAGACCTTGAATATATCTTCTTCGAGATGAAGAAAAAAAGCGTCACACTAATGCTCCTGTGGGAAGAGTACAAAGAAAAACATCCTGACGGTATCATGTACACGCAGTTTTGTGAGCGATATCGGAATTTAAAAAAGAATAACAACATTTCCATGCATATCGAGCATAAGGGTGGCGAAGAAGTACAGGTTGACTGGGCGGGGCAGACGATGTCCTATGTAGAACCGGAAACGGGAGAAGTCAAGGCCGTAAACCTGTTTGTATCCGTCCTACCGGCCAGTTCCTTCCCTTTTGTCTACGCATATGAGGATACTACGCTCTCCAACTGGATCGACGCACACGCACGAGCGTACGAATTCTTTGGAGGGGTCCCTAAAATCACCGTGCCGGACAATACGAAGACAGCGGTGACTACTGCGGATTTATTTGACCCGGTATTAAACAAAAGCTATCACGAAATGGCAAGGCATTACCGGACCACGGTTGTACCGGCCAGAGCCGGCAGGCCGAAGGATAAGGCCGCTGACGAAGGAATGGTGGGGCATGTTTCAAGGAGAATCATCGCCGTCCTTCGCAACCGGCAGTTTTTCAGCCTCTTCGAGATCAACCAGGCGATCCAGGAAGAACTTGTGAAGCTGATCAACCGCCCCTTTCAAAAGATGGCGGGCAACCGGCAGACTGCATTTGAGAAGATCGACAAGCCGTTCCTGCAGGCTCTGCCGGCCACTAGATACGAATATGCGAACTGGAAAGAAACCAAAGTGCAGTTTAATTACCACGTCGAATATGAGGGCTTTTTCTACAGCGTGTCTTATTCATACGCCGGGCAGCCCTGCTCAGTACGCGCTACCGGCAAAACCATTGAGATCTATCTTGGCACGGACCGAATTGCTGCTCACCGCAGGAACTACAATGAGTTTCAACGCTATCGGACATTGTCGGAGCATATGCCGGAAGCCCACAAGGCCGTATACGGCTGGAATTCGGAACGATTCCTGTCCTGGGCCGAAAAAATCGGCCCCCATACCAAGGATCTGATTCAATGCGTTCTGGACAGCCGGGAATATCCGGTGCAGACCTACCGCTCCTGTATGGGAATCATGAGGCTCTGCAAAAATCATCCGAAAGAGATCATGGAAAAGGCCAGTCGGGAGGCGATTGACAAAAAGATCTGCTCCTACAAGTACCTTGCCATCCTCGTCAAACAGGTAACGGCAAAGGGACCGCAAAAGAATCCCGAAATCATTATCCGGCATGATCATGTCCGAGGCAGCAGTGCCTACACGGGAGGTGGTCTCCGTGTTTAACAATCCCACGGTGGAAAAACTTCGCGATATGAAGCTGAAAGTCATGGCTCAGATGATGAGCGAACCGGATTCATCGCTAAGGGAGCTGACCTTTGAAGACCGGCTCGGAATGATGGTGGAAAAAGAATGGCTGGCAAAGAAAAACGCCCGGATCAAACGGCTTTTACAAAGTGCCAATCTTGGGCTGAATGCTTTTCTCGAAGATATTGATTACACAGCAGACCGGTCCATCGATAAAAGGATGATTCACCAACTGGCTACTTGCTCGTTTATTGAGCAAAAGCTCAACATCGTGATCTCTGGCAAAACCGGCAGCGGTAAGACCTATCTTGCCTGTGCATTAGGCAGTGCCGCCTGTCGCCAGGAGTGGACCGTCAAATACTATCGGATTCCGGAACTGTTACTGGAGATCCAGGATGCCAAGAACGAACACCGGTATTCCAAATTCATGGCTCAACTACAACACATCAAACTCTTGATCTTAGATGATATCGGTCTTAAAGCATACACACTTGAAGAAAGCAGGGATATTCTTGAAATAGCCGAAAGCAGGTACAATAAAATCTCCACCATTCTGTCGGGGCAGATCGCCCACACCCGTTGGTATGACTTATTCCCAGATCCCACGATTGCCGATGCCGTTATGGATCGAGTCATACATAACGCCTATATCCTGACTCTGGATTCCAAAAAGTCCATGCGGGAGGTCATGGCCGAAAAAATGATTGGCAACGCCTGACGGATCGGTTTCGATCAACTAAAAACTAACTGCCCGACAAGTGTCCGGATGTTGCCGGAACGCTGTCCGGATGTTGCCGGATTCGCCGTCCGGATAAGCCGGAATACGCACTTGTTATGGACGTGACAATAATGAACAATATCCGCTCTATCAAGCAATGTCACTCCTGAGCAAATAATAAATAAGTCAATATCATTAGCAACCTTTTTCCACTGCCCTTCATTGCATTCAATACAGACATGTTTCACCTGGTATTTTAGATGAGGCTGAACCTGCAGGTGCCCAAGCACACGTTCACATTCAACTGGACTACCCAGCAATAAAGAGTTACGGGGCTGTACAAAAGCATTTTCAATCCGCCAGAATAGATATTTCCACAAAGACAGCAAAATAAATTGCAGAATCATCGCAACTAATAAGATACTGCGGGAATAGCCAAATTCCCTAATAAAAAAGCTAATTGCCATA
>Ga0364921_10334_pt2 | contig 14484 bp, 10 predicted proteins | sample ExccelJu500001D3_2_FD_206956 | JGI IMG/M metagenome (GOLD analysis project Ga0364921, IMG submission 206956) | Enriched cells from Trout Bog Lake Hypolimnion, Wisconsin, USA - BchlTB.June20.5000.01.D3 | ecosystem: Environmental > Aquatic > Freshwater > Lake > Hypolimnion/Profundal zone | place...
CGGCGGACTAACCCCCACCATGGCTTTATTGCCGGGCAGCCCTGCAATTGACCACGCCGATGTCAGCCACTTTCCGGCGACGGACCAGCGCGGGCACCCCAGACCTTATGGTCCGGCACCCGACATCGGCGCTTTCGAATATTCTCCGTCAAGCTTTTTGATTCCGGACGCCTATGGCAACGGCCAGTTGAATCTGGGCTATGCCGGAACCAACGGCCAAACCTATCGCATCCAAACGTCTGTCGATTTTGTACAATGGTACAACCTCGCAACCAACACCTTGGGAGTCACTGGTTATCTTGACACCCTGTTCACGATCACCAATCTCCCTCACCAATACTTTCGCGCCGTCACACCTTAGCGGATTGGCCGGAAGGAAACCGTTTGTCCAATTGCAAGGTATCTCCGCACTAGCGGGAGTCTAGGGGGTCGAATTCGTGCCTTTGGCGGTTTTCCCGGGCAAAGATACAGCGCCTGGCAGCGTGGACTTAAGATGACGGACATAGCCGTGCCATTCAATCTGGATCTGGTCCACGGGGCCAATGAGCTGTTCAAAAGCGTCCATTCCGCCGCCGCGTCGCACCAACTCGAGCGCGGTCCCTCGAAAACGGGGAGTTTCAAGGATAAAATAGGTCAGGGTCCACCAATGCAGATAGTAAAGGTTGAACTGGCTGTCCATGCTGGGGCCGCCTTTGTTGGAGATTATGCAACGCAGCGGGATGACGCTTCCGTTGCGAAGGTTTTCGGACAAATCATGGCTGGTGGCGATCTCGTCGATCCACCAGACCGGGTAAGTGTCGAAATCAATCCGCCCGACTTTCAGCGCGTTGGAAGTCATGCGGCTGGTGGAAAAGTATTCGGCCAGCCCTTCTTCAAGCCACTTTTCCAGGGTCAAATGAGCCACCTCGAAATTAAGCTGGTGGACCGATTCGTGGAGCATCCAGTGATAGGGATTGATTTCAGAATCGGAATAGTAGGCGCGGCAACAAGGCGGGCGGTAATAGGCCTCGGCCCAGCCCAAGTCCGGATTGACCCAACGAAATTCATCGCGATCCTTGAACAGATTGACTTTGAGACTGGGATGCTGGCGTTGGAATTGCGGCAGAGTTCCCAGGCGGTTGGAGTAGGCGTCGTACAAAAGTGTCAATGCGTGGGCGGTGTTTTCCGTTTGTTGGCGCGATGCGCTGGAATAGATGGTGTGATGAGCGGTTTCGAGAACAATTGAAGGGTGCCAGGGGCGGGGAACATACTTCCAGGCGGCGATCCCCAGTAGCACGGCCAAATACAACATCCATCGAAGTTGATGAAATTTAAATTTCCAGCGAAAAGGTTTCCTTTCCGGGGCGGTCGACGGGTCAGGACGCGCATCTGCCATATTGTACAGCAAGGTATCCCGCCGAAGGCAGCGGCGCAAGCAGACCGGCCCGGATGTCAGGTTTCAGGTGGTGACTTTGGCACGATTCTCTCAAGATAAGCGATGACCTGTGGAGCGTGATGGGATGCAACATCCCAGACAATGTCGAGGTCCACATTATCGTAACCATGAATGCAGCGGTCGCGCATGCCGGCAATTTCGTCCCAAGGAACAGACGGATGGGATTGACGAAACTCGAACGAAAGCCGCTTGACCGCTTCGCCAAGGATGATGATTGGGTTTTGAAGTCCGTGTCGAATTGGGTGCGTGTTAATCCGGTGCTGAAATCGCGGACCCACCGGGCGGCTTTAAGGATGTCAAATGCCGTTCCTTCGTCAGTCCACATAGACAGGTGCGGCGGTTTGCAGAATGTGCCGACGTTTGATCCAGTTGTCCATTCGCTCGATGCGGCTGCGCTCGATCAAGTCCACTTTGCGTCCAAGCAAGCCAGCCAATTCCTCCGCCATATGGTTATGCGCCCACGGACCGTAAACTTTTTCTCGCTGAAAATTCGGTCCGGGAGTGAACATGAAGTCGATGTCGCTGTCATGACGGAAATCATCACGGAGCGCGGAGCCGAAAATTTCGAGGCGGGCAATTCCCCAGCGCCGGCAGAACCCAGCGATCTGCCCCAGGGGCAGTTCCAGTTGAATGTTGGAAGGTGCGGCGGTCATGGCTATTTTTACTTTGTATCTCGGCCCTTATTATGCACTCTATGGAGGGTATCTTCAATCTCGAAGATGATGACCCACCCAAACCATTTGACGTTTGATCTGGCTTGCAACACGGCGTATCATTGGGACAGACATGACGCGGCAGAATAAGCGCCCAAACCAAAAAGAAACCAAACCTGCCGCCCGGCCTGCCGGAAAGCAGGGAGTGACTGGGGGCGAAAAGCCCAGTGCCGCCACGGTCACCGAATCATCGCCACGGTCATCGCGGGGCCAGGATTGGTTGCTCGGATGTTTGCTCCTGGTTGTTACTCTTATCGCGTACCAGCAAGTCTGGCACGCGGGGTTCATTTGGGACGATGACGCGCATGTGACCAAGCCGGGCCTCCGTTCGCTCGGCGGGCTGGCCCGAATTTGGACTCAAGTCGGCGCAACTCAGCAGTATTATCCCTTCGTCTATAGCGTTTTTTGGGTGGAGTACAAACTCTGGGGCGAGTCGCCGCTGGGTTATCATTTGGTCAATGTGTTGCTGCATTTTTGCTCGGCGTTGCTGCTGGTCAAAATATTGCGGCAACTGAAAATACCGGGCGCGTGGCTGGCGGCCGGGCTTTTTGCCCTGCACCCGGTCGAGGTGGAATCGGTGGCGTGGATTTCGGAACTCAAAAACACTTTGTCCGGCGTTTTTTATTTTGGGGCGGCGCTGGCGTATTTCGGCTTTGATCGAACGCGCAGCGCCCGGAATTATTTCCTCGCCCTGGGACTTTTCCTGCTGGGGTTGATGTCGAAAACTGTTATCGCTTCCCTACCCGGAGCGCTGCTGGTGATCTTCTGGTGGCAACGCGGGAAATTGTCATGGAAGCGGGACGTGCTGCCGTTGGTTCCCTTCGTGGTCGCCGGGATCGGGGCCGGGCTGCTGACCGCCTGGGTGGAGCGGACGTTTCTTCATGCGGAAGGAGCGGAGTATAATTATTCCATCATCGCGCGATTTCTTATCGCGGGGCGGGACATTTGGTTTTACCTCGGCAAACAGGTCTGGCCGGTGAATCTGGTCTTTTTCTATCCGAGTTGGAACGTCAACCCGGCGGTGTGGTGGCAATATTTGTTTCCAGCGGCAGTGTTGCTGTTGTTGGGCGTGCTGGCCTGGCAACGCAGACGCGGGCCGCTGGCGGCGATGCTGTTCTTCGTCGGGACGCTTTTTCCAGCCCTCGGATTTTTCAATGTCTATCCGTTCCGTTATTCGCTGGTGGCGGATCATTTCCAGTATCTCGCGAGTCTCGGCCCGTTGACTCTGGTGGCCGCGGGAATCGCCGCGATGCCGGAGCTTCTTCGCAAACGCCAGCCTTGGCTTGGACCGGCATTGGGCTCGGCCCTGTTGCTATTCTTGGGAACGCTGACGTGGAAGCAATGCGGGATGTATGCCAACAACGAAAAACTTTGGCAGACGACCTACCGCCTGAATTCGGAAAGCTGGATGGCCCATAATTACCACGGGCTTGAATATCTCAAGGAGCAACGCCTCGACGAGGCGCTGGCTCAATTTCAAAAGGCGGTGGCCATCAAGCCCGACTTCTTGGACGGCCAGGACAATCTTGGCGTTGCCATGATGCAGATGGGCCGGGTTGATGACGCGATCGGACAATTCCGCAAGGTTCTGGATCTGAAGCCCGACTACGCCGACGCCTGCAACAGTCTCGGCGTCGCCCTCCTGCAAAAGAACCAGATTGACGAAGCAATCCCGTATCTCGAAAAAGCCCTGCGCCTCAAAACCAATTACGCGGACGCGCAGTTCAACCTGGGACTTGCTTATTTCGGCCAGGGGAAACTGGACGACGCCATTACCCATTACGAGGAGGCCCTGAAAATCGAGCCCGACTACGCGGCGGCCCACAACAACCTCGGCAACGCTTTGCTGCAAAAGGGCAAAGCGGATGAAGCGATTCCACATTTTGAACGCGCCCTGCAGCTCGATCCCGCCCGCGCCCGAACCCAGGCCAGCCTTGGCATGGCCTTGGTTAAAGCAGGAAAGGCGCAGGAAGCGATGGTTCATTTCCAAAAGGCCGTGGAAATGAGCCCCGATTACGTGGATGCGCACATTGATCTTGGCAACCTTCAGCTCCAGAGCGGGAGGGTGGACGACGCCATCGCCCAATTTAAGGAGGCGGTTCATCTCCGGCCCGGGGATGCAAAAGCGCAAAACAATCTTGGCAACGCTTTTCTGCAGAAAGGTGATGCCGGAGAAGCCATCATCCATTTTGAAATAGCGCTGCAAATTCAGCCTGACGAACCGTCCTACCAAAATAATCTGGCCTGGCTTCTGGCGACTTGCCCCGAAACCTCGTTGCGCGACGGCAACAAGGCGGTGGAACTGGCCCAAAGGGCCGGGGCACTGGTCGGCGCAGGAAACCCCCTCATCCTTCACACCCTTGCCGCCGCCCAGGCGGAAACCGGGAAGTTCTCTGATGCGACAGAAACCGCGCAGCGCGCTCTGGCCCAGGCTGAGAAACAATCCAACACCTCCCTGGCTGCGGCGCTTCAATCCGAGATCAAACTTTATCAGGCCGGTCAGAAATACCGCCCTTCAGAACCGGCGCATTAATCATTTGTTCGATCCGGACCCGAGCCGCCGCGGCGGACGCAGGACCTTCCAGCGTGATCCAGTCCAGCTTCATCTGCCGTCGGAACCAGGTGAGTTGACGCTTGGCGAATTGGCGGGTGCGGATTTTTACCAGCTCAATCGTTTCGGCCAAAGGCCGTTCCCCCTGAAGATGCTCAACGACCTGGCGGTAACCAAGGGCCTGCAAAGCGGTGGGGTTGGAGGACAAGCCGTGGCCCAGCAATGCCCGGGTCTCTTCAACCAATCCCCGCGCAAACATCTCGTCCACCCTCAGCCTGATTCGTTCGGCTAATTCGCCGGCAGGCCGGGTCAGGCCGATGAAATGTCCGGGAACGGACAGCCGTCCCGCCTGCCAGTCGGCGCGCTGTTCGGAAAACGGCCGCCCCGTAATGCGAATGACCTCCAGTGCGCGCACCACCCGGCGCGGATTTTGACGGTCCATTCTTTGGAATGTCACTGGATCGCGCTGCTCCAATTCTGTCAATAATTGTTCCATGGGCGTTGACTGGAGTTCGGCGCGGATTTTCGGGTTGGCTGGCGGGGCCTCTCCCAAACCTTCAATGAACGCCTTGAAATAGAAACCAGTTCCGCCGCAGAAAATCGGGACGCGCCCGCGCGATTTGATGTCAGCGACGGCAGCGCTGGCCAGGGAAACGAAGCGGGCTGCGTCAAAAGACTCGTCCAACCCGGCCACATCGATGAGGTGGTGCGGGATCCGCTTTTGTTCTTCGGGCGAGGGTTTGGCCGTGCCTATGTCCAGGCCGCGATAGACTTGCATGGAATCGACCGAAATGATTTCACCGTCGAGGCTTTCGGCTAATTCGAGTGCGATGGCGGATTTTCCCGCCGCCGTTGGACCGGCGAGGAAGACAGGAAGCGGATTGGATGTGTTTTCCATCTCTAGGCCTTGCCGGCCATGGTCGTGTTGACGACCTCCCCTACCCCGGTCTTTTTTCGCGGCAATTTCCAAAGCAGGATTGCTCCCGCTGCGATGATGCCGATGCTGATGACCTGCCCCGGCGTCAACGGGCCCAAGAGATGGCGCGACGTGTAGTCACCCCGGAATAATTCCACGAAGGACCGGAGCATCGAACAAAAACCTCGTGCGGTTACTTCTTGAGAAGACGCCGTTTTTGCTCCTGGCAATTGCTTCGAGTGTCATAACCTTTGTCGTCCAGCGGGACGCCGGCGTGATGTCGTCACTTACCAAAATAACCCTCGGTGCGCGCCTCGACAACTTGCCCGTTGCCTACGAGCGGTATCTGCTTAATACATTTTGGCCGCTTCACCTTGCAGCCTTCTATGGCCACCCGCGTTTCTGGCCGCTCTGGCGGTTTGTCACCTCCGTCGTGCTTTTGACCGGGACAACGGCCTGGGTGGTCATTCTCCGCAAACGCAAGCCATATCTCATGGTGGGGTGGTTTTGGTTTCTAGGCATGCTGGTGCCGGTCATTGGATTGGTCCAGGTGGGCAATCAATCGATGGCTGACAGGTATGGGTACACGCCGATCGTCGGCATTTTTATGATGGCAGTGTGGGGTGCTGGCGAATGGCTGGCTGGCTCGCCTGGTGGCAGACGGTTTGCCGCGGTGTCCGCCATTCTCGTCATCGGCGGCTGCGCTGTGCTGACGGCGCGGCAGGCGGGCGTTTGGGAGAACACGATAACACTGTTTGTCCATGCGTCAGAAGTCACTGCGGACAACTACGACGCCTTTTACAATCTCGGGCGCTACTGGCAGCACAAAGGCGATAATGCGCGAGCCGCGGATTATTATCAAAAATCCCTCAAGATAAAGCCGGATTATGCCCTGGCGCATAATAACCTCGGTTACATTTATTTGCAGGAAGGAATCGCCGGGGCGGCCATCACAAACTTTGAGGCCGCCCTCGATTCGCAGCCCGTTTATCCTGAAGCCTGTTACAATCTGGGCCGCGCCTTCCTCACCAATGCACTTCCTGCCCAGGCCGCAGCATTCTTTAAAAAGGCCCTGGACCTCGACCCCAACGTGGCGGCAATTCATTTCAGTCTCGGGGAATCTCTGCAGCGACAGGGCCTCGTTTCTGCGGCAGTGAGTGAGTATCAGAGAGCCTTGGAACTCCGCCCGGACTTGGTCCCGGCCTGCAATAGTCTGGCCTGGCTGCTGGCCACTTGTCCTGAGGCCTCTTTCCGCGATGGCCCACTCGGGGTCGCGCTGGCCCGGCACGCGGCGAAACTCACCGGCAACCTCGAACCCCTTGTTCTAGAGACGTTGGCGGCGGCGCAGGCGGAGGTGAAAAATTTTCCGGAAGCGATTGCAACGGCCGGTCGCGCGCGTCAAGTGGCCGCCTCGCAAACCAACACGGCGCTGGTTAAAATCATCGACGCACAAGAGGAACAATACGGAAAGAGCCTGCCCTGGCGCGACACCAACCAGTTGGTAAAGGATGGTCGTGGAAGGTGATTCGCTTATCGGCAAGAGGCGGGCGCGGGTTTTTATTGTCCTCCTATTTGCAGCCACGTTTCTCGTCTACCAGCCGGTGTGGCACGCCGGGTTCGTTTGGGACGATGATGAATTTCTGACGGACAATCCCACCATCAAGAGCGTCGATTTCAAAAGCCCCGATTGCCTTGGCCAACTCTGGTTCACTACTGCGTCGCTGGATTATTATCCCATGACCTACACCCTGTGGTGGCTGGAGTGGCACCTTTGGCACAACCAAGCGCTGGGCTACCACTTGGTCAACGTCCTCTTGCATGCCCTCAGCGCCCTGCTGCTTTGGCGTGTGCTCAAACGTCTGCAAATTCCAGGAGCGATGCTCGCCGCCGCCATTTTCGCCCTTCACCCGGTCAATGTCGAATCGGTGGCCTGGATTTCCGAAGGCAAGAACACCCTGGCCATGTTGTTTTATGCCTGCACGGTTTTGTCGTGGCTGAAATTCGAGGACAGAGGCAGCAAGCGCTGGTACGGACTGGCTCTTGCTGGTTTTGCCTTCGCCCTGTTCAGCAAAACCGCCGTGGCGCCGCTGCCTGTTGTTTTATTGGGCCTCGTTTGGTGGCGGCGCGGCTGCGTGTATTGGAAGGATGTCTTGCGGTTGCTGCCTTTTTTTGCTTTGGCATTGGCCTTGGGCTTGGTCACTGTGTGGTTCCATTCTCACCGGGCGATGGGAGATGACGTTGTCAGGACGGATGATTTCTGGTCGCGTTTGGCCGGGGCCGGCCAGGCGGTTTGGTTTTATCTTTACAAGGCGTTGCTGCCTTTGAAACTGGCTTTTGTCTATCCGCGCTGGCAGATCGATCCGCGAAATGTTGTGTCTTACATCCCGTTGTTTTTATTGGCGACAGCGTTCGTCATCTGCTGGAGAGTTGGGCGGCCTCGGGGAAAAGCGCTGTTTTTCGGACTGGCCTATTTTGTGGTGATGCTTTTGCCCGTGCTCGGATTTATCAGCATCTATTTCATGCGCTACTCGCTCGCAGCCGACCACTGGGAGTACTTTGCCATCATCGGCCCGATTGCGCTGGCGGCTGGCGTGATCAAGAAACCGGTTTTAGCCGCAGCCCTCCTGCTGGCGCTGGGCGCACTGACGTGGAAGCAGTGCGGCCTCTACGTTAACTCGGAAACACTTTGGCGCGCAACATTGGCCCGGAATCCCGGGAGCCCCATGGTTCGAAACAATTTGAGCCGGGAACTCCTGCTCACCGGCGAGTTGGATGAAGCCATAAAACTTTGCGAATCAGTGCTGGCCGACAATCCCAATGATTTCACGGCCCATTTCAATCTGGGCAACGGTCTGCTGCAAAAGGGGAGGCTGGATGAAGCCATCGACCAATTTCAAAAGGCGCAGGAACTCCAACCGGGGAACGCGGGCATCGCCTACAACATTGGCCAGGCCTACTCGAAGGAAGGCAAAATGGACGAAGCCGTTCGTCACCTGCAAAGGGCCATCCAATTGCAACCGGATTACGCCCCCGCCTTTTGCAACCTTGGCTTTGCCTTGCTGCAACAAGGACGGCAGGCGGAAGCCGTTGCCGCTTACAACAAGGCGCTCGAATTGGACCCGCGTTATGCACTTGCCCATAATGATCTGGGCGGCATTTTGCTAAGACTGGGGCGGATGGACGAGGCCATGGGGCATTTCCAAATGGCGGCAGAAATCCTTCCCGGGTTTGCCGAGGCCCACTATAACATGGCGGAAATATTCCTGGCCCGCAACCGCCTGGACGACGCCATGAGTCAATACAACAAACTCTTGAAAATCCGCCCCGACCTGGCCGGCAAAATCAAAAATCAAATTTCACAGGACCAAGCCAGAATCATGAAGTGATATCAGTGAAAAATGCGCCGCCCTATTCAGGGCCGCCCGACTGGCCGCTTGGCTCGACATGGACGAGCACATCATAGACGGACGGGACAGCTTCGCGAACCTTGTTCTTGACGTTGTGGGCAATCTGGTGGCCTTCCTGCACGGACAGTCGGGGACCGACCTCCACGTGCATATCGACAAAATACTGGAAACCCATTTTGCGCACGATGCACTTTTCCACCGCATCGACTCCAGGGACTGCGCTGGCGGCGGCCCGGATGTCTGAAACCAGCGTGCTGTCGGGCGCCGCATCCATCAGTTCGTTCAAGGCCGGACGCAGCAACCGCCATCCGTTCCAGGCGATAATGGCCCCGGCGAGGATGGCCGCCGCGTCGTCGGCAAAGGCCAGCTTTGGACCGCCGAACAAAGCCAGGGTAATGCCCAGGGCGGCGGCCAGAGAGGTAATGGCATCGCTGCGGTGGTGCCAGGCGTCGGCAAAGAGGGCGATGCTCTGCACGGTACCCGCCTCGCGGGAGACGAAGCGATACAGGAATTCCTTGATCGCGATGACGGCGATCAAAATGCATAGGGTGAAAGCCCGCGGCGTTTCCCGGTGTTGGAGCAGTTCCAGGGCCGACCGGAGCACGATGGCGGCGGAAGCGAACAACAGCATGATCGCGACCGAAGCCGCCGCCAGCGGTTCGGCTTTGCCGTGGCCGTAGGGATGCTCCGGGTCGGCTGGCGCCGCCGCCACGATGAGCCCGCGCCACACAATAATGGAGCTGACGATGTCCGCCATCGATTCCACCGCATCGGCCGTGAGGGCGTGGGAATGTCCGAGGAGGCCGGCGGCAAATTTCGACCCGGTCAGGACGGCGTTCGCGGCCATGCCCAAGAAAATGACCCTCAAACTGCGTTCCAGTCGGTTCGTTGGCACGCCGAATTAGAGCAGCGTGCGGCCAAAACTCAACCCTGAATTTGCGGGCAAGAATCTTACGGCTTGGCTGGAAAGGCGGCCTTAAACTCGGAACTTTGACGCAAACCGGCCAGGCTGGCGTCCTGATAAAGATGATCGTGAAGATTCAGCGCTTTCGGATTTTTGCGGAGGTCCTCGGGGTTAAAACCAAGGGCCTTTTTGAGCGAAGCCACGGCCTGGGTTGTTTCGCCGCGATTGGCCTGCACGATGGCGAGGTTGTACCAAACCTCGGAAGAGTTGGGGAGCATTTGCACCAGCCGTTGGAATGCTTCCTCGCACTTGACCAGGTTGCCCACACGCAGATAGGAAGAAGCCACCCCCATCATGATCCCCGGTTCGACCGATGGAAAATGGAGGAGTTGATCCAGCATTTGCAGGGCGGCGTTGGTTTGCCCGGCTTCGAGGGCGCGTTGCGCATTGGCGAAGAACTGGCCGACTTGCTCCCCGCGTCCATGCTCCAACTGCGTGATCAATCCGTTGATCTGTTCATTGTAGGGATCCAGCTTGTGACAAGTTTTGAGGACGAGCAGCGCATCATCGACCCGGTTTCCAGCCAGGAGCATGTTCATCAAATGAAACACCGTTTCCGGACTGTAAGGGCAATAGGCGAAGGCTTGTTTATAGGCGAATTCAGTCTCCTTGACGACGCGGGCATGCTCGGCCTGATTGCGGGGGTTGCGGGCATGCCAGTCGTAAATGCTGGAGCCGATCGCACAGCGCATTTTGGAGAAGGACTTCTGCGCATCATCGTCGCGCACGAACCGCCGGTCGCCGTTGAAGTTGGTGAAGTAATGCCTCAGATAGACATTTTCGGCCCAGTCGCAGATTTCCTTGACGCTGGTGTCGTAGGTGATCCAGTTGCCGATGGTGCGCTCCGAAAACCGGCTCCAAAAGGCGTGGTCCTTGTCAATAATGTCCTGGGTGATCTCCGGCACCGGCTGGCGGTTGATCTTCATGATGACCCCGAAAGGCGTCAAATACGGGAACATCCAGTCCAGCGGAAAACTTTCCTCCTCGTAAAATTCGTGCCCCGGATTCTTGTCAAATATGACTTTTGTCAGCAGGCCGTTGATGCTCATGACGGTGGTCTGGCCACCGGAAATCTGGATGTGGTCGTTGACTACTTTCACGTCCTCGCCCGGCTTGATTTGTTTCGGCTCATTCGGAAACTGCAGATCGTGTTGCATCCGTTTCGCCGCGTCCTGATAATAGTCGTTGACACATTGCTTCGAATCTTCGGCGGTAGGCGTTATGATTTCGGTATCCGGATAAACCCCGCCCAGGCTTCGGGCGATGTCGCCCGGGTAGGCTTCCTCCAGCATCCGGCGGTTGAGGCGGATGGTGGTGGCTGGAATATTATTCCAGTTCATGGCTTCCGTGATCAGCGGTGGCAATTGAACGCCCTTGAACCGTTCCTCGTCGTAAATTGTCCCGCTTTTCAGGATGGCGTTAAAGTCCTCCGCCAGGGCGCGGCGCAGAGCCCTTTCATCCTCCGGCCGGTCCAGCAGGGACAGCGTTTCCTTGCCGAGTCTTTCGTGGAGGAATTTGGACAACTTGTCCTGCGGCCCGGTTTGGCGCAATTTGGCCGCCAGGTCTTTCACGTTGGTAAAATCATCCGGCTTGAACCAGGAAGTTCCAGTGCGGCGGCTGAATTCCACCCGCGCCCCCAGCCAACTGAAGAAATTGTCCAGGAAGGCCAGCGCGCTCGTCGGTTTGTGGAAAATGGTGGGCAGGGCAAAGGGCAGGAAATTCTGGAAGAACGGCGGATCAATCTGCGCGCTGCGATTGAACTGCGCCCTGATGTAGTCCAGATAAACGGGATCGGCCAGGGCGTTTTGGGTGATGATGTAAACGTCGCGGCGGTCAAAATTCTGGTCCTGCTGCGGCTGGCAACTGTGTGGAATAAAACTTTCGCAAAAGATCATGTAGGTCGGGCAAAACCGGCCCGGGTCCGTGCCGCCAAAAAGGACGGCGTCGCGCGCCATTTCGGGATAAACCATCGCTCCATTCGGCCCCTTGGCCGCGGCCTCGCGTTGTTTCGGGTCATACGTGAGCTTGCCGTCAGCTCCAACAAACGGCGGCGTGAACATGTCGTGACCGAACCAGTAGCCGAACCAGTGATTATGCTGCTCGCTGTGGAACCAATGCGAGAGTCCGGAACAAAGCGGCATGGTGGCAAACAGCGACAGCGCGATCAACAACGGCGCCCGCTCACGATAGGCTGCGAGCGCTGCAATGAATGCCAGCACGCTTGCCACCAAAATCAAATTTGCAATGATGGGCAGGCCATACTGGTCTTTTATAAATGCCTGACCTATCCAATGCGGCAGATCGCCCAACGCAACGCTGCCATCCACGCCGAGGAAATTTTTCCCGGTGGCGTCTTTCAAATTATAAAGGGCCAGCGGAATCGCCACCGCCAAGGCGCACAAAATACCCCAACGCCGAAATTTCTTGTAATGCGTGGCCATGTAGGCCGAGGTCAGGGCCATCCCGTAGCCAATCATAATGGCGACAATCGTGTGCGAGGCGAGAAAGAAGGTTTTAACTAAATCGGCGGATTGGCGGTCGGGTGTGGGGTTGAGACAAATGCTCAGCAGAATGCCGAGGAATGGATATAAGCCGGCCACCAGCACAATCCAGGCCCGCTCGCGTTTTTGCATTTTGAAAAGAAAGAAAAGCGGGAGCAGCGCGAAGAACATATAAACCCAGCTAAACGCATCCGCCACGTTCTCCACCAGCATCCCCAACTCGATGACGAAATGGTGGAAATCGTGGAAAACATCCGTGGGCTCAACCTTGTTGTATTGACCGCGGCTCAAGGCTTCAAAAAAGCCCGCGACGGTGCGGGGATAACCCCATTCCATGGGCGGATTGGTCATGCCCGCCAGGGGTTCATAAAAATAGAACGAAGCTCCTGCGACCCACAAAACCCCCATGAGAATGACCGATTTCCATTCCGTTCCAAGCTTCGCGGTCACAATGGTCAGCCAGACACAGGCCACCAGGGAGGCGATTCCGACCGAATTGAAGATGGTCAGAATCATTGGATTGGCCGATTCAAGGCCGGGCAAAAGATGAGCGCTCTTGGCTGCAAGACCGCCAATCCAGGCGAGGCTGTTGACCAGCAAGAGATCCCGCCCCAAATTCAACTCGCACATGGCAATGCCGAGTTCTATCCCCAAGGCCGCAATGATCAGCGTCTGGTGAATGGTGGCGCATATTCCAAAAAAGAACATGGCGGTGTAGAGGTAGCCGCGTTGGTGTGGCGCGTAAATCCAGCGCAACATGCAGACAAGCACCAGCATCAGCCAGGGCACGCCAAACGGTGAAATGCGGTTGATCGCCACCGACTCAAACCACATCGAACTGCCCAGCGCCATCAGCAATCCCGCCGTCACTCCGGACACCATGCAGATGGCTCCCTCCCAATTGCCGGTCATCCCCTTGAGTTCCTCGATGCCTTCCATCAACATGCTGCTGCCGCGCGACACCATGAGGGCGAGCACCCCGCAGGCCATGGCGGCGGTCGAAGCTTCGGCCAACTGCACGCGCCACGCGATGTTGCCGAACGGAACCAGCACCGTCCAAAGCCAGGTGTAAATCGTCCAAAAGGGGTAACCCGGCGGATGCGGTATGCCCGCCCAATAAGAGGCCGTTGTCAATTCACCTGAATCCTCCAAGGTCACCTCCGGCGCGAGGGTGCAGAAATAGATTGTCCAGACAAACGCGAACGCGATCCCCATGGTCCACCAGTCGATCCGCCGAAATAGCGGCGGGACTGGCGGAGGGGCCGCCTTGGCCGCGGGCACCGGGGCCGGCTTCGGCTTCGGTTTCGTTTTAGAATTCATTGCTTGCTCGCATTTAACTGTCATTCCACCGGATAGACCCCGGTGGCGGCCAGTTTGTATATAAATGGCGCCCGGATTAACTCCGGCATTCCCGAAACTTTGTCAACTCGCATTAATCAACGAATGACCGCCGCCGCGCCCCTGAAAGAGCTTTACAATCCGGGCGGCGCTTCGCACATTGTGGCCGTGTCTTCTTACCTGATGGACAATGAGGAGGCGGTTTCGGCCCGGCAGGTGTCCGGTTTGGATTCGTTCGCCCTGCCCGAATTGGAAACCGCCATCGCCCGGTCGCAAAATTACCTGCTGGGCGTGCAAAAGCCGGAAGGCTACTGGATTGGTGAATTGCTGGTCGATTGCACGCTGGTGGCCGACGTTGTCGCTTTCCAGCACTGGAACGGGAGTGTCGATGCAAACTGGCAGCGCAAGGCAGTCAATCATCTTTTCGCGATGCAGGTTCCGACCGGCGGCTGGAATATTTATCCGGGCGGCCCGGCGGAGATCAACGCCACGGTCAAGGCCTACCTCGCCCTCAAGCTGGCCGGGGTGCCGGTGACCGATCCGCGCATGTTGCGCGCGCGCCAGACCGCCCTGAGCCTGGGGGGAATTCCGCGGCTGAACACCTTTTCCAAACTCTATCTCGCCGTCCTTGGCCTGTTCCCCTGGAAATATGTGCCCAC
>Ga0364921_10346_pt1 | contig 14401 bp, 7 predicted proteins | sample ExccelJu500001D3_2_FD_206956 | JGI IMG/M metagenome (GOLD analysis project Ga0364921, IMG submission 206956) | Enriched cells from Trout Bog Lake Hypolimnion, Wisconsin, USA - BchlTB.June20.5000.01.D3 | ecosystem: Environmental > Aquatic > Freshwater > Lake > Hypolimnion/Profundal zone | place...
ATGATTCACATTGAACACCGAACTACCTTATCAACTGCACAAACCCCATATATACCTTGTTTATTTTTTTATCACGTACCACGTAATAATACACTCCGTCTGGTAGATTTTCGCCATCCCAGTCATTATGATAATCATTGCTTTCAAAAACTTTTATCCCCCAACGATTGTAAATACTAACACTGCTTGGTATCTGGTCTGAACCTTTAATGAAAAAATAATCATTCACTCCGTCGCCATTGGGTGTAAACACATTCGGTATTTCCAGTTCACAAACTTCTACGATTAAATTGGTAGTTAAAATGCTGTCGCATCTGTCTTTTACATGAATAGTATCATAATAAATTCCTTGCTGTTTACGGTATATGCCAAATATCAGTACGCTGTCCTTGTCACAAATAGCTAACTGCTGAATGCTCACAGAAAACTGCTGCACAGTCAAATTTGTAATGACCATGCTGTCGCAACCTAAATATCCGCTTAATGTATCTGTATAAATTCCTTGCTCTTTCAGATAACGACCATTTACTAAAGTAGAATCCCCACCACAAATTTGTAATTCATAATTCGTAATTTGTAATTTATGAACCGTCAGGTTCGTCACAATAATGCTATCACAAGTATTGTAGCTTACCAGTGTATCAAAATAAGTACCGGACTGGTATTGTAATTTTCCTTGTGCAAAGTATCCTTTATTTTGACAAACTGTTGTATCAACCGTTCTCGGCGCTGGTGGTATCAGTACTTTTAAAGCTATTGTAATAATTAAACTATCACAGCCGTAAGCTGACTTTATCGAATCATAATATGTTCCCTGCTGATTGCGATAATTACCGAATATCAACACACTATCCTCTCTGCATATTGTTAACTGATGACTAATAACTGATAACTGTTAAACTGTTAAGTTCGTAGTAAGTACGCTATCGCACCCATTACTATTTTGCAGCGTATCATAATAAATCCCGCTTTGTTTTTGGTATTGCCCTTGGGCTAAAACTGAATCCCATGCACAAATAGTTTTAGTTATAGCTGTATCATTATTGCATAAACCAACAAAGGCATCATCAATGTAATAATAAGCAAAGTTCCACCCTATATTTCCTCCTCCAATAAATACAGTATCAGTGTGAGCGTCGTCATTAAAATTTCCAATAGTGATATATTGTTCATTACCAATTGCCGTATAAAATCCTTTTACTTCAGTCCAACCATTCTTCCCAATGGGAGTGGTAATATAACTGCTTGTTACCTGGGGATTATAAGTAAATGGTTGGTCATCGCTTCTGCTGATAGCTGTATCAGACAAATATAATCCTATACTGTGGGGAGTTCCATATTGCATACCATCAGCAAGACTTAAGTAAAAGCGTACTAGATATTTTTTATTTTTTTTAAGCTTTGTTGATAATTTTGCCTGAATATATTCCCTATAATTTGAGTCTGGCATCGCAGGATTATATGCATAAAAACCGGCATATCCAACACCGCTATGGGCATACTCAAAACCAACATTATTTTTTGGAACCCCAACTGTACTATTAGTACAACAACTATTATAATAATCTGGATCTCCTCTTGTAGGCTGTATCCAAGATGTAGCTTTATATAATTGTTTATAATTATTTGGGCAACTTGTATATGATTCAAAGCTTGGGTTAGGTACGAGATTTACTTGTGAATAAACAGGCAGAGATATTAAAAGTTTAAAAAAAAATATGACAACCAGAAATTTATTCATATCCGTAAAAATACAAATATTTTCCGATTGTCATATAAACAGGATGAATCTATCAACCAGGTTCGGCATTGGCTCTGCCTATGTCGTATTAAAATACATGGCTCCTGCCCACAAACATGATAAGATGAGCACTGGATATAAAATAGAAGAGTAAGATAAGTTGTACTTTGTAACTTATCAAGTATTGAGATGGATAGATATATTTACCCGTAAAGTTTATCGTGATATTTTAATAGAAAGTTTACGCTTTTGCCGGAAAGAAAAAGGCTTAGTGATTTATACATTTATAATCATGAGTAACCATACATTTACTGATCAGAAGTTCTGTTGATCGGCTTAGCCATACCATACGGGAATTTAAAAGTTTTACGGCAAAGCAAATACCCGAAACTATAGCGTTAGAAACAGGCTTCAGCCCTGAAAGGAATGATTGTGATTTATTTTAAAAAAAGTCAATACAATTATGAGTATAAGAAATCAGGTAAAATGATAATTTAGTGAAATGCTCAAATGGTTTATAAGTTAAAGCTGGAGCTTTATTTTAAACGCGACATAGGCTGGAGCCTACGCCAAACCTATTCAGTCGAAGTATAAATAACGTTGTGCTTTTGGATTCTTAATCGTTTGAAAAACAATGTCACATTCAGCCTGACAATCAATTATACCATTCGCTTTTATAATCTGGTTTAAGTGAATCATACGTTATGTGCAATGAGCGAATATTCTGAAATTTCATATCGGAATTCTTAGACTGTTATATATTAGCTAATGGTATAATCCTGTAAACGGATGCTTTCTTTTTTATTATCAAATCTAAATCAGAGAGTCATGAGCCTTATTAACATAACGCAAGTGCATCCTAAAATGTAATTCCTTATTTGCAAACCGAATTGAGGTAATTCTGGGCTTCAGCGCTGCCTTTTCCCGCAGCAATTTGCCAATCTATACAAGCCCCCGGTTTATCATTAGAATTAAATTTTAAAAGCCCCCGATTCAAATAAGCAATGGCGATATTCGGATCAATCTTGAGGCAACTGTTAAAATCATCCATAGCTTCTTTGAATTGTTTTGCTGTAGATTTGGCTAATCCACGGTTAAAATAAGCTCCTGCAAAATTAGGCACAAGTTGAATAGCATGATTATAATCGCTTATAGCGCCTTGAACATCTCCCGCTTTAAATTTAGCAACTCCCCTGTTATTATAGATTTCCCCGTTAATATATTTAAATTTAATGGCGTTTGAATAGATTTTTACTTCTTCAGGATAATCAGGTTTGTATTCGTCAATGGCTACAGCAAGGTTGTAATAAGCCATTCCATAAGAAGAATCCGCTTTGACTGCCTCATGATAATCCGAAATAGCTCCCGTAAAATTTTTCAATACCGCTTTAACATATCCCCGGTTGGTGAGTACTTCGGCATCGTTCTTTAATTTTATTGATTGATCGTACGCATCAATGGCGCTTTCAAAATCTTCATTATTTTTGGCATTATTTCTTTTTGCATTTCCTAAAATTGCCCATGCATGCGGATTAGTCGGATTTTTTTTCGCTACATCAATAAACAACTCTATCCCGTTTGCCCATACCTCATTCCTGCTCCACGTCATCACAGAAAAGACAATAGCTATGGCAAGAAAAATTATATTCAGGGTTGATTTTATCTTTTTATTTTTATCCACTAAAAAAATGTAGAAATAGCCTACAATAAAAGCTATTCCAATGAATGACATATAGGAATACCGGTCGGAAGTAATGGATAATCCGATTGGAATTATATGGATAACCATAAAAATACAGCTTAAATAAAATAATAATCCGAAGATCAAATATTTCCTAAAGCTGCCCGCTTTATAAATTCCGTAAATGACCAACAAAATAACAAAAGGCGATAAATAATATTCAAAAGGTAAAAATCCATTAATCTTATGAGGATAATAATAAATCGCACAAAGATTCCATGGAACAAACATTTTTACGATATAAAAAATAATCGTGTGGCTGATGAGAAAAAATCTATCAAAAACAGGAAATGAAGGAGCCATAATGGTTCCACCGTTATTTTTCTGGGTGATGATCGTTATGATTCCAAAAACTAATGACAACAGAATGAAAGGAATTTTTTCAATAATTACTTTTACGCTGAATAACTTTCTGGAGTAAAAATAATCAATCAAAATTAAAATGAATGGTAATGGAACCGCTGCAGGTTTTGATAATAAAGAAAAAACAAAAAGTATTAAACAGTAAATCAAATATTTTAACTGGTAAGATTTTTCAATATACTTTATATAAAATATTAATGAAGCTAAAAAAAAGAATGTGTACACAACATCTTTTCGCTCCGATATCCACGCTACCGATTCAACATGCATCGGGTGAAGGGCAAAGACTAAGGTAACAATCGAAGCAATTTCATATCGTTTGGTGAGCGACCGGATAAAAAGGAAAACAAGAATCACATTTAATAAGTGAATAATGACATTAGTCGTATGATATGTTTCCGGCGTTCCACTGAAAAAAGAATTATCAAAAATGTAGGACATCATGGTAACAGGCAGATAGCAGGCGCCATAGGAATTAGTAAATATTTCTTTGATATTTTCCGTACTAAAACTTTTGATTGCCGGATTCACTATAACATATTTATCATCATCCCAGTTATTCACATAATCATTTTTTAATGCATTCTGGTAAGCAAGAGCGGTGAGAGCAACAATTGCCAATAAGATGAGATACTATGTTTTAAACTTTTTTTGAGGCTGCTGAATATTTTTCTGGTTTTGTTTTATGTTTTTTTTGTTGGTCTTTGCCATAAATAAATATTTTTCAGAGAACATGTTTTAATTTTACTGCTGCTAATTTAAAATAAAATTTAACATCTGTATTTTCCAAAATCATTTTTTAAGTGAATGTAACGCATACCGAAAGGAAGATATCTGTATTTTATACTATTGCCTTTTATAGTTCCGTTTAATAATCCCTGAAAATATGGTCTTGATATTCTTCCCTGCATATAGCCTGAAAGTAAATTCTTCCGGGTGTGGTGTTAACATAATTTAAAATATCTGTTGCTATGAAAATTGAAATTTCAATTTTCAGACTGGTTTATATTACCTCATAGAATGACTACCCTCTCATTACGTTTTTTGAAGACTTATTTACGCAATTTAAGGGTTATTTTCAATACCTTTTTTGCATATATTTGTAGTATCGTTAACGTAAACGGAAATTATCTGAAATTTAAATCAAAAATCAATTTATGGGTCGATTATTACTCATTTTTTTATTCTCATTTTTTCTTTTTTCAAAACCATCACTTGCCCGAAATCTTGGATCTGCAACGGGAGAAATTTCAGGTATCATTAAAGATTCAAGTAAGAATGAACCTCTTCTTGGAGTAAATATAATACTTTCAGGTACAGGTATCGGAACCATTTCTGATATAGATGGAAAATTTTTGATTGAAAGTGTTCCTGCAGGAACTGCAAAAATAGTAATTACATTTATTGGATTCAAGACGAAAGAATATACTGTTGAAATGAAAGAGGGTGAAAAAATATTTTTAGAAGTGAAATTAACTCCAGATTTGTTAAAAATGGGAGAAGGGGTTTCTACACAAAATAGAGGGCAACAAGCTGCCATCAACACACAACTCAATTCTGACGCTTTGGTCAACGCCGTTTCTTCAGTCAGGATCAAAGAGCTTCCGGATGTGGATGCGGCTGAAGCGGTCGGACATTTATCAGGTGTATCTATTGAGCGGGAATCAGGAGAAGCCTCTAAGATCCTTTTACGCGGACTGGATCCTAAATTTACCAATATTACAATCAATGGGGTCAAGGTGCCTGCTTCTTCGGAAACAGATCGTTCCGTTGATTTAAGGATCATCTCCCCCGAACTTCTTTCAGGTATTGAGGTATATAAATCACCGACTGCCGATATGGATGGAGATGCCCTTGCAGGCAGTGTGAATTTACTGGTAAATAAAGCATTAGACAAACCCAGCGCTAATATTCGTATCTTTGGCGGATATAATGATTTAGGGGATAAATACGGGAATTTTAAAAGTTCGGCTTTTTACAGCCATCGTTTCTGGAAAAAAAAATTAGGGATTATCATCACCGGGAATTATGAAAAAACAAACAAGATCTGCCAGACTTTAACCGCAAACTATATGCCTTACGGACAGACCGGGGCAGGGAATATCGCCGATATTTCCGCCACCAATATTGGTCTTCAGGAACAGCAACAACAAAGAAACAGAATGGGCGCTAATATGAATCTTGACTATTCTTTCAGAAACGGAACCATTGCATTTTTCACTTTTTTCAGTCAGACAACAACCAATACTTTTGCGGAAAATATGTTACTTGCTTCTGATGGAACTGCCAATATCAGCGAACATAACGGGTATGTCAACTCGCCCAGTAATACCAACTTAACAGCACTGAATATTGCTACTCTTAACACGCTGAACAATTCCCTTTCAGGTACTTATAAATTGGGTCCTATAGAAACCGATTGGTGTCTTTCAAGGGTATCCACTGACGGTGATATTCCGTATTCTGTTTACCTGGATTTTGAAGGCAAAGGCGTTAATCCCCCGAATCTTCCTATTCACGACCCGCGGGTCATCAATGACAGCCTCATCAAAAATAATTCCTCCTTAATCCTTGAGAATATGTATTCCACTCCGAGCAAAACACAACAGACCGACTATGATGCCTATCTGAATGCAAGATTACCTTTCAAACTCACACAAAAAATAGCGGGATTTTTTAAAGTAGGCGCAAAATATGCGGACGTAAACCGTGATAAAGAAACGGATTGCAGGGCGGTATGGGATTATTATTTAGGACAAAGTGATGTTAATACAGCCGTACAAAACTATAAACCTTATTCACTGGCATTGAATAATTCCAATGGTATTCTGATCTCTAATTTTGTGAATGGTGGAAATTTATCCAATTCGTTACCTCTTCAATATAACACATCTTTACAACCCTTACTCAGCCAATCGGTCATGAACAGATTTTACCAGGATGAAAAAGGGGAACTTCAGACGGACCGTACAGGACTGATCAACAATTACAGTTTAACAGAAGCTGTCAATGCTGTTTATATAATGGGGAAAATTAATTACGAGGAGTTGATTTCATTTATCCCCGGTGTTCGCTATGAATATTTAAATGGAAGATATACAGGTGTTTATTCCACCACATCAGGTGAACTGGGCGTTCAGGGTATTCAGAAAGACTCAACGACACATCAGAGATACGGTGTTTTGCTGCCCAGTTTCCATTTGAAGTTTAAACCGCTCAATTGGTTTGATCTGCGATTGTCAGTTGCAAAAACCTATACCCGCCCCGATTACTATGCTATCATTCCCTTTACCCGTGTTGATAATGACGTGGAACAAATATGGAGAGGGAATCCCAACCTGCAACATCTCGAATCATGGAATTATGATGCCTATATAACTGTTTACCATAATTCGTTTGGGCTGATCAGTTTTGGGGCTTTCTACAAAAAAATTAAAAATCTTTTCTATACGGTAAGCGGAGTGGTATTAACTCTCCCGGAAGTTCAAGCAGAAGGCTATCCTACAGGTGTATATACAATCCAGTCTGAATACCGCAATGCACCGGGTTATTCATGGGTGAAGGGAATAGAATTGGATATTCAGTCACATCTTGCTTTTCTTCCCAAACCTTTTAATGGCTTTGTGATCAGTGCGAACATCACCGCTTTGCAGTCTCAGACAATGGCGCCTTATGTTAAATCATGGTACTCACCCGATCCCAGATCTCCGTTTTACCTGCCGCCGGTTTTACATACTATTGACAGCACTTATAAATCGGTGATCCCCACCCAGATTCCCCTGATGTGCAACCTGACTGTAGGTTATGATATCAAAGGATTCTCAATCAGAACATCATTGCAGTACACGGCGCCTTCCCTGCGATATATTGATATTTCCGATCAGGATATGAATAAAAAATATACAGATCAGTATTTACGGTTAGATGTTTCTCTTAAACAGAAATTCAAATCCCCCTGGGAATATGTTAAAAATATCAGTGTATTCCTGAACGGGAATAACCTGACTAATGAGAGTAACAGGCAATATCAATATAAGCCCGAATTCTGGACGAGTCGTATTTATTATGGCCGGACAGCAGAATTGGGTGTACAACTTAGTTTTTAACAGTTCTTAAATTTAATATGTTATTGAACTAATTTCTATTGCGAATACATTTTAAACATGAAAAGATTATTACACAAATTCATAAGACTATCAGCGATATTGCTAATACCAGGTATTTCATTACAAACATTTTCACAAACTCAGGCTCCGAGAATCGTCACTATCCCTGGTTGGGATCCTAACGTATCTCCTACTGCCTATACAGCGATAGATACATTATTTACAGTGATTCAACATAAAGATTCTGCAGCCAGGGCAGCAAATCCTAATACTATTTATGAACTTAAACGAGGACAGGCTTACCTGTGTGTTACAGCGATCTCAAGTATAGGATATAATCTTCAAATCCGCGCTGAACAAGGAACCGGAACATTACCTTTATTAAGGCTTTGGCCAACAGCTACAGGTGGATTCGGGCACGATATATTAGATATTTACGGTAACGCCACCATTGAAAATTTAACAATTGACTGTGAAGCGCCGAACAACGGTATAAGACCCCGAGGAGTGAGATGTTTCGGGAATAAAAGCAGGGTGACATTCAGCGGCTGTGAGATCGAAAATGACAGGGGGGCAGGAGTCAGTATTTACGGTGCTGACAGCATGAGTTTATTTATAAGCGATTGTAAATTTGGCAATATCGGACATTGGGAGTCTGTCGGTGGCAACGGAAGAGTGGTAGACGTCAGAAATGAGCTAGGTTCTAAGTATGTTGATACCTTAGTGATTCAAAATTCCACGTTCTATACGTTCACCGACCGTTGTATCCGCAATCTGGGTAATATTTATAATTATATAAAATTAGATCATACTACCAGCGTTGACTTTGAGGGTTATGGAGGGTTCATTCAATTAGGTAAATTCAAAACGGCTATCATCACTAACAATCTTGTGAGAAACCCGGTGGAGTATGGAGATAATAAATGGGGCGCTCGATCCGCTGAACTGACTAACCCTGAAAAGAAATTTTTCGGAATATCAGTTGACACTCCTTTTGTTAAGCCAAGTATCCATTTAGAAATCAGGAATAATAACTTTTTCACAGAACAGGAGTTCCAATATTTCTACCAGAGTACCTATAAAAGTTCTATTGGAAAAGATACCGTGAACGCAGTACCAATATTATCCGATTGGGTCAAAACAGTACTGGGACCAGATACGGTCAATGCCTATTTTGCAGAACCTTTAACTTTTCAGAATGTATGTACCGCTCCTTTAGCATTTGTAGAAGCAGTTTATAAAAACTTCAATGCGAATACTTTTCCGCAAAACTGGTGTTATAGTCAAATTGACAATATAAATGTTCCTAAAATTGACAGTATTAATGTTTCCTATGATACCACCTCAAGGTCCTATACTGCGGCTGATAATGGATGTCCGGTAGGAGACATGAATGCATTTCCCGGAATGAAAGTTAAATGCGGTTACAGTTTAGGTATTTCTGAAAAAAAATTACCTGATATCAATTTAAGAATTTTCCCAAATCCTTTTACAAGTAATATTTATGTCTCTTTTGACCAGACACAAAAAGGAATTGTTAAATTTGACATCTATGATATTTCGTCCCGGCTGATTAATAATTTTATGTTTGCAGATTCTTCTCCGGGAAATCATTCATTTACTTTGGATATAAATCAGATGCAGTTAAAAGCAGGTCTTTATTTTATCAGAGTTATAACACCGGATGGAGTTACGATTAGAAAATTAGAAAAGTCAAATAAATAAGTAAAAATTATTGAATAAAAACAATATAGATTTTCTTAAAAATAGATCAAATTAATTATAAATTAAAAAAACAAATTATGAAAACAATTTTAAAAAAAATCAGAACACTTGTCGTAACTGTAGCTGTAATTTTATTTTCGCTGCAGGTTTTTTCTCAGGGCTGGGTTGTTTATACAGCCGACCAACTGCCTTTTAATGCAAATCCGCCGTTTACAAAAGTAGCAACCCCGCCTCCTTTCGTTTTAGAATCAATAATAAGCGATGTAAATTCTCCCGGAAATAACCTTTTCCAATTCGCTGACACAGGGCATGGTAACTGCTATTACAAAAGACCGATTTCTAATTTGAATATGAAAGGAAAAGGATTCACTGCGGTTATCAGAGTGAAAGCTCTTAATCCTACTGCTTATAAAGCCATTTGTCATGTAGATATGAGAATAGTTGGGCATTGGTGGGATCAAATGGTTCTTTATCCGGCAACTATCAAACTTAACTATTCTGCTACAACTCCGGTATCATTACCTGTTAGCACAAACAATTTCAATACATTCAGAATGACTTTAGATACGAACAGTAATGTGAATGTTTATATCAACGAAAATCCTACTCCTTTTATAACCTCATCTTCAAGCAAAGTATCTACTGCAACTTTTGTTGCCTTTGGTGATTTATGGAGTGACACAGGAGGTACATCTACTTCTTTTGGTGCATTAATTGACTGGTTTGCTTATGATTCAACCGGTACTTATGCTCCGGGACAGGGAGCGGCTTTTCCCGGTAATATCACTGTTGACCTATTTACGGGTATAACTAATGTTCAACAATCCAGTTTCAGCATCAATCCAAATCCGGTTGCAAATCAGATGTTCATTGACATTCCTGATAACTTAGTAAACAGCGATCTAATCGTTAATGATATTCTTGGCAATATTGTGCTTAAACAGAAACTGGATAAAATCACAACGATGATAGATATGAGCAATCTGCCGTCAGGCATTTACATTACTCAGGTTGTTAACCGATATGGAAATTCTATAAGTAAAAAAATAATTAAAGAATAACCTTTATTAACACATTTTTGAAACATTGATTATAAGATTTTTTGAATGGATCAATGTTTCAAAAATGAATTTCTAAATTGATAAAAATTAATTTTATACAACTTTCTTTATATTGAAGTGTCAATAAAAGGATATTTTTTTTTAAATAATAATATTCTACAAATCCGGTATCAAAATGAAAAACAAATCACTTTTTTCTTTATCCGTAATTTGTTTCTGGATTAACCTGCAAGCACAGACATGGCAGTCTAACATGGTTAAATTTGGTACGGATGGAAAACTTACTTATACCTATACCAATACTACAGACAGTAACCGTATTCCCGATTTCAGTTATGCGGGATATAAAAGTAGTAATGTCCCCATTCCAAATGTTACTAAAATTTTATCGACTCTGACACCTGTTGCAGGCGATAATACAATACAGATCAACAATGCAATTACGGCTGCTGATTCTATTACGCCTGACAGCAATGGGATCAGGGGAGTTATTCTGCTTAAAAAAGGAAATTACAATATGACCGGCACGATCAATCTGAATGTTAGCGGCGTTATATTAAGAGGAGAAGGCAGTGGCAGCGATACTACAAGTAATACCGTTATTACTGCTTTAGGAAATACGCCAAATCAACGAACAGTGCTGATAGCAGGCGGCGGCGGAACTGCAACTGACGGATGGAATAAGGTAGGTAGTATAGCTTACTTTAAAACTAACTGGGTAAAAGTTGGAGATAATACATTTACCGTTGATGATGCTTCAAGTTTTAACGTAGGCGATAATGTAATTATTAATTCTCCATGTACTCAGGCATGGATCAATGCAGTGGACGGCGGCGGAACAAACACCTCCCCGGCCTGGACTGTAGGTAGTTTGCCCTTGCAATTCAAGCGGATCATCACAGCTATCAATGGAAATACCGTAACGATAGATGCGCCTGTTTTTAATCATTTGAAATTATCTGAAGCTCAAAGTCAGATGTGGAAGGAAGATCGAAGTAATATAAAAACAGAAATCGGAATTGAAGATTTACGGATTGATATACAAAATTGGACAGACATGGATACTTCAGAATCTCATGCCTGGCAAGCCATAGACATGTTTCAGGTGGAAGATTGCTGGGCACGGAATGTAGTCACCTTGCATTTCGGTCAGGCAGGGTTTCGTACCTCAACAGCTACACGCGTAACTATTGACAGCTGTCAGGCAATTGATCCTGTAGCAACCATCACAGCAGAAAGAAGATATAATTTCGAGGTCTATACCAAAAGCACCCTTATTTTATTTAAGAACTGTTTTGCTACTAATGCCCGTCACTCCTACGTTTCAAATGGCACTTCTTATGTTTCGGGAATTGTTTTTCTTCGTTGTCAGTCGCAGGATCCGAATACCTCAAGTGAAGGACATCGCATGTGGTCCATGGGCTTACTTTATGACAATTTAAAGGATTATGGAAACCTTCCCTCTGACAGCCGTGTACTTGGTTTATACAACAGAGGGAGTATGGGTACATCACACGGCTGGTCAGCGGCACATTCGGTGGCATGGAACTGTGATACGAGAAGAACAAGTGGTCCTGCCGGTGTAATAGTATGTCAGCAGCCGCCCACAGCTCAAAATTATGTGATCGGCGGATGCGGAGCGGTCAACCTTACAGCATCTATACCTTATCCTAATTTACCATTAGGTTATGTTGAAGGATTCAATCAATGCAGTGAAACTTTAGTCCCGCAATCTCTTTTTGAACAGCAACTGGCAGATAGATTATTAGTAACAGGTTTGTCAGGATCAAAAATAATTCAACAAAACAATATACAGGTTTTTCCAAATCCTTCGATTAACGGAATTTTTAATGTTTCTATAAATGATTTTGTCACTAATATCTATGTTGAAGTATACGACATGTCTGGAAAAATAATTTTAAATGATACCATTGAATCTTCTCATCAAATTCTTGATATGAGCAATATGAATAATGGATTTTATATGATTAAATTTTTGAATGAGAAAGTGAATGAAATACAAAAAATTTGCATCCTCAAATAAAATCAGATAAAAAACATCTTCTACTTTTGGTGAACGCGATACAGTGTTCTCTGTATTTGATTGTAAAGCACCACCGAAAATCATAACAGATAAATCGCCACATGGTTGAACATCCAAAAGATAGTTACCTCGGCTTGCAATAACTGCTCAGGAACGATATTAGCCGGTTATTCTACGCTATTCACCGATTTTTTAATTACGGGATCAAAATTTTTAACTTAATTTGCCGCTGGTTAAAATGAATAAGATAATGAACAAATCAGTTGAGCAAAATTTAACAGGCAAGAAGGCAAAGCCAAATGTTTTCGAACTGCTTAAACCATACAAGGGTGTAATCTTTTTTCTTATTCTGTTTGCACTCTTAAGCAATGGGATGAACTTGTTTATTCCAAAAATTATTTCTCATGGCATTGATACTTTTTCAAAAAAACAATTTGTTTTTAAAACAGTCATCCTGGAATTTTTGATGGCAGCGCTTGTCATCTTTATTTTCACATACCTTCAAAGTATCGTCCAGACCTATGCTTCCGAACGTGTTGCAAGGGATTTGCGTACCAAACTCTCCGACAAAATTTCAAGACAGAGTCAAGCGTATATACAACAAGCTAATCCGTCAAAGTTACTTACAAATCTTACTTCAGATATTGATTCAATTAAATTATTTGTTTCACAAGCTGTTGTTTCGATTGCGTCATCAATATTTATTATTATTGGCGCCGGCATATTGTTAATTACAATCAACTGGAGACTGGCTTTGTGTGTCATTGCAATCATTCCCGTCATCGGCGGCGCTTTCTTTATTGTTCTGGGTAAAGTGCGGGTTTTATTTAAAAAAAGCAGGGAGGTCATAGACTGGCTTAACAAAGTGATCAATGAAAGTATCCTTGGGTCTGCCATCATCCGCGTACTCAATTCACAGCAACTGGAATATAATAAATTTCTCCAGGCCAACACAAAAGCCAAGGATCTTGGTCTTTCTATTTTAACATTATTTGCCACCCTGATCCCGATTATCACTTTTGTTGCCAACATGGCCGGGCTAACTATCCTTGCTTTAGGAGGACATTTTGTAATTACAGGCAAAATGTCGCTTGGCGACTTTGCGGCATTTAACAGCTACCTTGTGATCCTTATTTTCCCCATCATCATCATCGGATTTATGAGTAACATTATAGCACAGGCAAGCGCTTCATATCAACGTATAAATGAAGTGCTTGATGCACCTGAACTTGCTGAAGAAGGTAGTATTGAAAAACTGATAAAAGGTGAGATTGAACTAAAAAATGTAACTGTTTTGTACGGCGAAAAACCAGCTTTGAAAGATGTTTCATTTTCAATTAAGACTGGAACCCAGACCGCCATTATTGGTCCCACGGCAGCAGGTAAGAGCCAGTTACTTTATTTATTAACTGATTTAATTAAAGCAACCTCAGGAACTGTCGAATTTGATGGCAGAAATATTGACAGTTACAAAAAAGAATCATTTCACAGCCAGATCGGATTTGTATTCCAGGATAGTATTATTTTTAATATGAGCCTTCGCGAAAACATTGCATTCAGTGATATTGTCACTGACGAATCATTGGAGAAGGCGATAGCTACAGCTGAACTGCGGGATTT
>Ga0364921_10353_pt1 | contig 14069 bp, 18 predicted proteins | sample ExccelJu500001D3_2_FD_206956 | JGI IMG/M metagenome (GOLD analysis project Ga0364921, IMG submission 206956) | Enriched cells from Trout Bog Lake Hypolimnion, Wisconsin, USA - BchlTB.June20.5000.01.D3 | ecosystem: Environmental > Aquatic > Freshwater > Lake > Hypolimnion/Profundal zone | place...
TTGTTGGTTTTCAGGCTGATAATACTTAATTAATTCCCCTTATATGTGTGTATAGTGTGTATAATAGACGCATGAACAGCAAAGAACTAATCAAGTTACTAGAAGCGGATGGATGGGTATTGCGTGGGTCAAGAGGTTCGCACCATGTTTTTAACCATCCAACCAAATCAGGTCACTTAACTGTTCCTCATCCTAAAAAGGACTTGGGAATAGGGTTAGTTCAAAAGCTACTGAAACAAGCAGGACTTAAATAAGGGGGATTTATGAAATATCCAATCGCAATCGAGGCTGGCAATGATAAAACAGCATGGGGAGTAATCATTCCCGATCTGCCAGGGTGCTTCTCTGCTGCCGATAGCGGTATTGATGAGGCTATTGATAACGCTAAAGAAGCTATTGAGTTGTGGATTGAGGCTGCGCTAGATGACTCAAGGGATGTGCCAAAACCTAGTTCAATTTCTGATCTACAAAAGAAAAAGGAATTCAAGGGTTATATCTGGGCTATTGCTGAAATTGATCCTGCGTTATTGTCTAATGAGATTGAGAGGGTAAATATCTCTTTGCCAAAAAGAGTGTTGGCTAGGCTTGATGCAAAAGCAAAATCGGCTGGGGAGAATAGGTCTGGGTATATTGCTCAAATGGCAATTAGCAGTTAAACAAAGATTCATGGGGTACTTGGGCGCTAGTTTCAGGCAATGAGCATTGTAAGAGCTTGAATGAGGCGGATACTCTTCTGCAGCTAAGGCAACCGGCAGCGATTACGTTTTGAATGAGTTTTTGCATGGGATTATTTCGATTATTGATGATGCAGCTTGGATACAAAACAGTCAGCCAATCACGAAACTCTGTTTATGAGTTAATTGTTAGCTTTGCTCCACGTGGCCCAACGCTAATGCTCGCTCCAGTCTTGCTGAGATTGATTGTGAGCCCTTTAAATAAGGTGATTCGCTTTTGAAATCGTAATCCCATGACGTGGGTCTTTACTTGATTTGGGATAGGTTGGATATTTAAGTGTAGTCATCTAATGAGAGACTTGCTGATGTCGGGAAATGTAAATCAAAGACTCCAGAGCAAAAAGAGGGCCTGCATAAATATGACTCTAAATTTGTACAATAGAACGCATAGCAAACCAATAGAAACAAGGGGTTAAGAGCCCTGAAGCACCAATTCTATTGTACAAATTAGTTCCTGTAAGTCCTTGTTTTATATAGGAAAAGTGTCACTCAGGTGTATTGGCTACGAACCAAGGGGTCGTGGGTTCAATTCCTGCCAGCCGCACCAACTATAAGGGCCTCCTGTCGGGGGCCCTTACCTTTTGGATAATAGAGTGTATTTTTGGATAATAGATTGGGGTTATTTTCTCAATTTTGCGTCATTGGATCCATATAAAACGGGGCTCTCCCGTCTGCCTCAATCGAATTCATTTGGATAATAGAATTTATTTCCTCATCGGAATTGATTTTTCAATCTCTCCATGCAAATGATTATCCTAGGGCTTTTGCGCTCATTTTAAGTATCTGTAATTGGATTGGCATGCCTCAATTTATTTATTGCATACCCTAAAGAACCCTCATCGCCACCACGTTTGGCCGCTTGCCACTCAATTACGGTCATTCAAATTTAGTTTTCTAGAGGGTTTTGACAGACAGAAAACGGCCAATAGCAGCCGAAAGGAAAATCCTAAGTTTGCGGGATCAGCGTAGCTACTGATTAGAGTGATTTTAGGTATTTAGGTATAGAATCAGGCCATGCGATCCCGTAATTGTTCTCTAGTGATTCTGATATGCCTCTTCTTGATTTCATTCAAGGTGGCAGCGGGTAGCGTATTTATTGATGCTGCTATAGAGCGAACGCAGATGCTTCAAGCTTCATTTGCTGGTTTTGATTCTGATCAAAGTCATGCCAATAAAGAAACTACCGATGGCCAGCAGCAAACCCACACGCTATTTCTGATGAGTCATGTCACTGCTAACGTAAGTGACGCCAGCATCATTGTTCCATTTCGCGCTACGGAAGTCATTACTTTTAATTTCTTTAGCGACATCCTTTTTACGCAGAATTTTCCTGATTCTGCTTTTAAACCCCCAAAAGTAACCACCTAATTTCTTAGGTTTGATGTCAGCCTTGATTGGCTGGCCACTTTGTTATTTTGGCTAAATTTATTTAGCCTTTATGGGGAATTACCGTTATGTACGCGCTTAAAAAATTGCTGCCATTGGCATGCACAGTGTTACTCATTTCTGCATGTAGCAGTGGGGTTAAATTGGATGATGCAAATAACGTAGCATCTATCAATGCGGGAGGATCGATGTCTTACGATCCTATTGGTGATCCTAAGACAAGCGTGTATGGCAAGCGTTCAATTTTCTTTGAGTTTGATGGCTATACGATTGATCCAAAGTACGCCCCTACCATTTCAGCCCATGCGACCTACTTGAAGACCTTTCATGCACAAAAGGCCGACATCATTATTCAGGGCAATACAGATGATCGCGGTACAGCTGAATACAACCTGGCCCTAGGTCAAAAGAGATCGGAGTCTGTCAAAAGAGCTCTGCTTGCCCAGGGGGTTAGTGAGTCTCAAGTAGAGGCGGTCAGTTTTGGCAAGGAAAAACCTATGAATCCAGCGCAAACGGAGGCTGCTTTTAAGGAGAACCGTCGTGCTGACATCGTTTATCACTAGTCCCTTTTACCTTCCCGCTTTGATTTTGTGTGGGGAGGCTTTTTTATTCCCAATGAGCTTATTTAATTAGTGAGGTTCGTATGAGAAATATCTATCGCGGTATTGCACTACTTGGAATTGTGTTATCAGGATGCGCCACAAATGTAGCGCCAATTACCAAACCTGGTAATGACGTCTCGATTGTAAAAGTGAATGAAGTACAGAAAAAGATTGCCTCGTGTGTAGCTGAGGTAAATCAGTCGGATGATGCAAAGTATGTTGATGAGCACATCCTGGTACTTACGGAGAAGAGCCCGAACGCAAAGGAGTTGTTTAATTCAAGTGACAAAATTGCCTCTGATCAAGCGGCCGTCTTAGAAAGATTTAAAGAGTCCACCTTAAAGTGCCGAGCCATTGCAAACGAACTGCCTTCCCCGGCCTTGGTGGCTGTGTATACCAATTTCTATACCAATATTGATGCTGTATACAAAGACTTGATTGATAAGCGAATCACTATCGGGGTTGCCAATCAAGAGAGGTCAATGCGCATTCAATATGCAAAAGACAGATGGGCACAGATTCTGAAAACAGAAAAAGGAGGCTCATAAGATGATGGGGGCGGAATACCAATTTGTTTGTGGATCCTGTAAATATGAGTGCGTTAGCGGTATAGGGGTTGAGAGAGGCCCTCATTTTTACAAGGCTGCTATGGTATGTAATCACTGTAAAGAGGTTGATACATTTGCGATGCCAAACCCAGGGTCTATGGTTGATCTACCTGTGGGCTCAGCAGTTTGCAAAACCTGCGGCTATGCTGAGTATCTGACTGTCTGGGATGGGCTCACATGCCCGCACTGCAAGCAGAAGATGAAGGCGATTGGTACGAACACTAAAGCCGAGCGTCCATTTAAGTATTGGTGAAATAAGTAGAGATATGAATAAATTTTTTATAAGCTGCGTCCTAGTAATAGCATTAACTGATTTCCCTGTATTTGCAAGAAGCAGTCAAGCAGAGGATTTTCACTCTAATATTGCCTATGTCGTTGATGTAGATAGTGGAGAGGTATTGGTTGATAGAAATTCCTCAGCTATTTCGCCAATTGCCTCAATATCTAAGTTAATGGCTTCCATAGTTGTTTTGGAGTCCGGTCAAGGTCTAGCGGAGCCACTCAGAATTGAGCGTGAAGATATTGCCTGGCAATCCAGTGCAAAATGGAAACTCAAGGTGGGAACGGAAATGAGTCGAAAGAGGGTCTTAAGAGTTGGCTTAATGTCATCAGAAAATAGAGCGATCAATGCCCTGGCAAGATCATATATAGGGGGAATGGAGGCTTTTGTTGCCGCCATGAACCTAAAGGCAAAAGAGCTTGGAATGGCGCACACTCACTTTATTGAGCCCACTGGGCTCTCCCCGCAGAATGTTTCTACTGCACAGGATTTAGTCCTCCTATTGCAGGAATCTATGCGTCACCCCTTGATTCAAGAATTCTCAACAACAGAAAAATTTAATGTTGTTGATGGCATCCATGCGTCGCAACCATTCGTAAATACCAATCCGATTGTCCGTAATGAAATCATGGATGTCTTGGTGCAAAAGACTGGTTATATTGCAGCAGCTGGACGATGCCTAGTTATGGAGGCAAAAATCAAGGATAGAAATATTGCTATGGTGTTTCTTCAGTCAAAAGGTAAAAATACCCGATTTAAAGATGCTCTTTTTGCAAAGACTGCATTGGAAAAAATTCAATAGCATTAATGTCTCCTTTGGGTCGGCAGATGCCTGCGAGGGTTAGCTGGGCCAAATGGTCGCTAGGTCGGTTATTAGCAGTCTGTTGTAACGCTGACGCTGCGCTATCGGTTGGCGTTGACCCCTCACCATGGATCCCTCTAATCGCTGATTGTGCATTTCTTTGGCACCATATATATTATTGGTATGCACACAACAGAAAGTTGATGATGAAAAAAGCTTTAATGGGCGCATTGCTTGCATTCGCTTTATTTCTGGGTCTTCCAATATCTGCCATTGCTCAAACAGGGGCTTGCGGCTCCGTTCAGTCCGATCCTGCCAAGTCTTGCGTTCTTCCAAATAGCAGCTCCAGCTATCGAATTGATAATCGCATCTATGCTGGACTGTCTTGGACGCTAGGGGCAAGTAGCAATAGTTATATTCCAGATTTTTTGTTGGGCGCACGATCTTTAAATGTCAATTCAAATAATAATGTTTATGGTGCAGACATAAACTTGAGGGTTGGCTATAAGGATGCATTGAGCTTTGATAGCGTTCGAGTTGCTTATGTTGGTGGCACAAGAGATCTGATGGGCAACGCAGGATTGGGTTACTCGTTTAACAAAAATGATATCTTTGCTACTGCTGCTGCACAAGCAAGCTACTCCCGCATTGGTCTTGACTACCAGTTAGGTAATGGCGAATTCAATCCCTATATTGAGGGCAATAGTCTTGCCAAGCCCAATTCAGTTAACGACAGTCTCAGTTGTAATGACGGCTATTCTTTGGTTAACACTTCAACAATTAATTGGATTAATGGGGTGACCCCTAGCGCCACCCAAAATGGGCAAACCTGCTCTAGACCTGGTGCTGGTTAATCTTCCTAGAAAAATGGGGCAAGGTTTAAATTAAAAAAACTACTCTGGTTAAGCGGGTTTTTTGTTGCTTGCGAGGGTCCGCTTAGGGTCGGATAGCGCCAGCGGGGCTTAGCTCAGTCAAATGGTCACTATGCGGCTAACTGCAGACGCTGATATCAGGTTAATTTATTGTTTTGGGAGTCTCAAAACGGTCAATAGCGGTCGATGACGCAAAGCATTGCTTACTTTGTCTCACCCATCATCGTTGGAATGAATGCCAATATAGGTGGTATTAGAAAACACCACATTCCTACCCGACTAAACAATAGCGCACTTATTCCGCAGCCAATGGCAAAGGAGACTACATTGGTTGCGATCGTTGATATGCGGGCTTTTGCAACAGCCCGCTCCGTAAGCGAGACTCCGCGCACAAGGTCAGCCACATCAATCATCATTTGCGTTAGCGGACCAGTTAGTATGGTGGCCGGTACGGGGTTAGTGTAAATGCGTGAAATGGTATTTTGTAATGCCATTGCTGAAACTAACAATAGCCCGGTAATAATCACAGCAGTTTCATCACCGTGATGATCTTTGCCTATTGTGATCGCCATCACTGCGGCGGCAATGAGAAGCGCTACTTTGAGGGAAAGTAATGTTCGCATCACTGGTAAACCTAGCTTTGGCATGGAGCTTGCTAATAACCTAGAAGAAAAGACAACTACACAGAAGACTGGCAAAGCAAGTATTTTTACCCAAATACCTGAAGTACCTGAAACAAGCGCCATACCTAAAGTGACAAAGTTACCAGTGACATGTGCTGCAAAAAGACCGTGTAATGCCAAGAAACCGGCGGTATCTACATAGCCAGCATTTAGGCTTAAAAGGATTGGTATTGAACGCTTCATAGCCATTACTGTATCAAATGGTTAAAAATTTATTGGGCCTGGGCATCCTCAGACCCCTTTTGTTCTTAACGAAGGTCTTCTATGAGCCAGCAGATGACTACGAGACTCGGTTTAATTGGATGGTCATTATGCGAGAATTAAGTGTCGCCCGATTCTCGAATTCGGAATCCATTAGGACATCATATTTCTAGATGCGCCCTTAATCCAAAGAAGTTCACTGGGCCGCGTGCTGAGTTATAGGCTGGATTGGCAATGTGTTGGTAATTGGCTGAAATAAAAAAATCTTTATACACTTTTGCGCTATAAAAAGTTTCAACTATCTGTTCTTTCTTATAGCTAAGTGCGCCATCACCAATAAAGGGCGCCATGCCTCCTTGCTGTAAGTAAGTAATCTGGGATGAAGAAATTCCATTGACGGCATAACCTATGCCCACAGTATCACTTGGCCTAGACCAATTTGAGCCCTTAATGCTTAAACCACCCGATAGCGACCTACTAATATCAACTGTCTGTGTTTCTGTTTTACCAGGATTCCAGCTCCACCGGCCAAAGATACCAATATCATCATTAATCCCCTGTTCAATGTTTAAGCCATAACCCCATGAACTTTGTGCCGCTTGCCGCACAGTCATCACATTGGGGTTGTTATTAGTTTGTTGACCTTGATTAATCGCATTTTGATAGTTGCCCATGAAAGCATGTTGTTGATAAGAAAGAACTCTAACTGCTCCATGCTCTCCCCATAGTTGATGTTCACGTGTTAATTCAATTTGATTGCCATAATCTTTTGTCAAGCTGTAGTCAAGCTGAGCGGTATTCGGAATGGTGGGCATCGCCAGTCTTGCAGCTTTAAAAATCCAGTCGCCTTGATACCACTCTGTCACTACACCATAGGTATAGCCTTTACTATCAGCTGCATAGCCGTAAGCTCCCATAGAGAAGAGGGCAAAGTTTTGAAACTGTGTTCGAGGGTCATGGCTGTAACTATTTTGGTCAAAGAAATCTAATGTTGCGAACTTGCCATAAGTAACTACGAGCCTATTTTTATCCATGTTGCCGGCCAATTGATTTGGCCCACCTTCAACATGCTCCTTGCTGCCACTCAAGCCAAAAGTTTGACGAATGAATGCCCTAGCTATATAGTAAATTGGTGGCGCATATGAGCCTTTTTGGAGCTCACCATTCTGAAATCCACCGAGACCAACAAGCTGTCCATTAAAGGGCGTTCCTTCAAACATCTCTGGGTTCAAATATATTTCAGCTCCTTCCCAAAGTCTTGCCCCCAAAAATGCGGTAGCACTTAGGGTGTAGCTCTTCCCAGCACCACCTTCAGATTTATTGATGAGGCTGTTTTGCGCATAGTAAGGTGAATTGAAGTTATTTTTCTGCTGAACAATGTAAGTAGCCTGTTCATGGATACTCCATTGCTCTGCCTCACCTTCCACACCAAATTCACTAACAACTTTCGGAGAATCGCTGACGGGGGATTCAACCAAAATGATCGGCATGTAGCTAACAGGAGATTCGGCATAGACAGGCAAAGATAGGCCGACCAAGCAAAGGGTGCTGCTTAGGGCAATAAATCGTATTCGAATGGATTTAAATAAGAAATGCACTTTAAATGGGAGATGTACTTAATGAGAACAGTTCTCATCTTATCAGGTTATTGAGAATGACTCTCAATTGTAGAAATGTCACTTAAGGATTAATATTTTCCAGCCGCAGAGCAATATATTTAATTACCACTCGTGAGCGAGGAGCTGACTGTGGGGTCTCTCCATAGCTCGCTCTTGTACTCAAGCGCAAGTGTGTTCTGTCATATTTAAAGCATCATCTGCTTCTTGGGGCTAGCATTACTAATAATAAAATCACATGTAGAGTTAATTAGTCGTTTCTGGCTAAGCCTCCCCTAAAAACCAATACCAACATCATTTATTGATGTGTATCAAAGGCGATTTGTTTAATCAGCCTAAAGTTAAAACTCTTGAGGAGATTTAACATGAAGCTATGGATCGAGTTATTGAGTACCTTTGCTGGTTTGCTAAGTTTTTCCGTAATACTGTTCTCTTTTGGGATGGGAATTTATTTCGCCAGAATGTTCATTCTGAAGAGCGCTGTTGGCGGAGATCTTCCACAAAGGCTATCTTCAAAGCCAAAAAAGAATCTTGGCTCTCTCAAAGAATGCCATTTCCATTAAATTTTGAAAAAGAGAATAGCCATGAAATCACATTTAATTAAGGCATCTCTGATGCTCGCAGTAACTTCAATTCTTTGTTCTAGTGCGTATGCTGAGGTTGATGCTGTGGCGGCTAAACAGTTGGCACGAAAAGATAGCTGTCTACGTTGCCATGCAGTCGCCAAAAAGAAAGAAGGGCCGTCATATCAAGCTGTTGCTTATAAGTACAAAGACAACCCAGAAGCTCAGGCTATTTTATTTAAGCACTTAACTATCGGTGACAAGATTAAGGCATCTGATGGAACTGATCAAATTCACAAAATTGCCAAAGCAAAAAATAATGATGACATCAATAATTTAATTTCTTGGATCTTGGCTCAGTAATCTAAGGACTTCTAGAGGAAATAAATACACCCGCTAATGCGGGTGTTATGCTTTATTGTCACCGTCCACTTTGGGTCGGCAGCGCCTCTTGGTGGTTTTAGGTTAAATAGTCTCTAAATGGCCAATAAGAGATCTTATATAGTAACTAAATTATGTGCTGCACTATTGAGGTGAGAGAAAGTCATTGGTGCTTATTGCTTAATTAATTTCTCTTTCAATTCCTTCATCTTTTCTGCCAGTGGCGAAAATGGCCCATATTTATGCTGTTCTGCTGACGCTCCATCTACATAAGGAGGAAATGCGGCATCTACCGGTTTATTCCACTTGGCAGGGAAATCTTTTTCAAGATTGGCTTTATGTGGTCTTGGCTGAGAAACAATATATGAAGCAACGTCATATGCTTGATCATCACTCAAAGTTTTTACCATATTGTGTTTTGCAAAGCGCATTACGATAAATAAGCGGTTCATACCAGCGCCGTCATTAAAGCTATCTTTCCCCCATAGTGGGGGTACGCTATAGCCTTGTAGATCGCCAACTTTTCCAGTGCGCTCCCCTTGTCCTTCGGCACCATGACACCGAACACAGTTTCTCGCAAAAACTTGCCCACCAGCTTGTGGATCGGCGGCACGGTTTGGGGCTTTTATTGGCTTTAAGCCTGCGCCTTCAATAATTGAACCAATGGGTATGCCTTTAGAGAGGAAGTTCATATAACTAACATAGGCCTTCATCTCTTTAGAGTCATAAGGAAGTGGTCGACCATTCATACTTCTTTGCATGCACCCATTGACTCGCTCTTCAACGGTACTCACATCATCTTCTCTAGGGCGATACTGCGGAAATACCGCAGATGCACCTACAAAAGGAATGGCATTGGACAAGGTGCCACTTTCTTGATGACATGAGCTACAGGCTAGATTATTGCCGGCATAGCGCATCTTTGGATTCTTAATTTCAGGTCCAATAAGTGCATAAGTTTCATCAGTCAGTTTTTTTCCATACCGCACCAATCGACCATAATGATCATCTGGTAGACCATCGATATCGTAAGCTTCTGCAGGAGCAATTTTGATTGTGTCTGGCGGGTTCCGTGGTGATGGTTGTGCATGCACATCAACAATGTATGTTAATAAAAGAGTCGAGATGGATAGTGCTAGCGCCTTAAGTGACCGTTTAAATTTCATGATTTAGTTCCTTCCGTGGTAATGGGACTTACACCTAGACCCTAATTAGGCTCAGAGTTCGCATGTATTAACGAATATCCGCTTTCAAATAAATATGTTTAGGGCTTGGTTTAAATATCTTAATTAGTACTGATTGAGAGCAATAACGGAGAGTGAAGTGTTTCTAATCCATATAGGTAAGAGGTTTTACTAGCGACTTAGGGTGAACTAGGGCCCTCGGGATTTACGCAGAGCGATTATTTTTTCAGACCTCATATCTCCCATACGAGTGGCGCTCTAATAGGGTTCAATATCCCATATATTAGGATTTATTTCTTTGACATGGATCATGAGCTGTCTCTCAATGGTTAAATATACTAAATACATAAACCTTCGAGCTGCCTTAGCATTCTGCTAGGCCTACCGCCCCAGATTTAGAGCAACAGTTCAATCCTTGGGGGTGTTATGACTGCATCATTTAAAATATTATTTAAACAAAATCTGTTCTGCAGCCACACCCCTCATCTATGGATGCATACGGCAGCAGGAGAAAAATATGTGCAGAAACCTCTTTGGCGCACGAGGCAGAAAGAAAACTTCCTTATTGCGGGCGTCATGATGGCGATGTTATTGATGTGTGCTATGCCAGGATCAGCTTTTGCTCAGCCTGCGACAGATCACCCAGTTGTGGATCTTCGTACTTGGCCAAAGCCCGACATAGATCTCTCCAGGCTACCTAATACTGAACAGAACCGCCTGATCAAGAAAGGTCAGGACCTATTTGTCCATACTTCAGAGTATCTTGGACCAGAGGTGCTTGATCGCTCAAAACGCTATGCAGGCACGAGTATGTCATGTTCAAGCTGCCATCGTGAAGCAGGGACCATGCCATATGCCGCCCCGTTGGTTGGCACTTATGGTGTGTACCCTCAGTTCCAACCTAGATTTGGCAAGACGGTTACGCTCGAAAACAGAATCAATTTGTGTTTTACACATAGCCTATCAGGACGCCTCGTGCCCGAAGACTCAGCGGAGATGAAGGCAATAGCTGCGTATATAGAATATCTCTCACGTGGCGTTCCCAAGGGGGCTAAGTTAATTGGCGAAAAAGAAATGGTTGTTGAAGAGCCCAAAAGGGCTGCTAACCTTGTGCGCGGTGCGGAAGTCTATACGCAACAATGCGCTGTCTGCCATGGAGATGATGGTCTAGGTAAACGCGTCGGAATGGTGGGTGATCGTAAGGGTTATATATTCCCACCAGTTTGGGGATCGGATGCAACCAGCGAGTCAGCATCAATGTTTCGAATCTTGTCAACCTTTCAATATGTTTATGTCAACATGCCTTTTGGCAAGGCGACTTACGCTAAACCAGCCTTATCAAAAGATGATGCATACGATGTTGCAGGTTTTGTCATCTCGCATCCTCGTCAGCCTAGAGAGGGCGAAGTTGCTAAGGACTTCTCCAATCCATATGACAAGCCTGAAGATTTTCCATGGGGTCCATACATTGATTCATTTAGCGAGACGCAACACAAGTACGGACCTTATGACGAAATCCGTGCTGAGATCGCTACAGCAAGAGAAAAGTTTAGAAAAGAAAAAGAGATGCAGAGCAATCTTAGTTCGGCGCCTGTCTTAAAATAAGACCTCGTTACCTTATAGTTTGGCTGTAATGCCTCGCTATGAGGTAATGTTATCGCCCCCAAAACAGTCCAGCACACATTAATAAGGCATACAGATGTGCCCCAAGGATGTTGCGTGGAATAATTTTCTTGAGAGCACTCCTATCTAGAGGAGATTTTTTGAGCTTCAAAGCGCAGCTACCGAATGCTGGAAACGCAAGGATGGTCAGTAGGGTGAGGCTATTCGTCTGATGACAATAGATTGCAACAAATTGGCACAGGTAAGCCCCAACGAAGATTGTTAGATACCACTTCCAAAGTCCAGTAGGTGCAGATTGGGTGGCTAAAGTGTTTTTATGGGCGCTTTGATCGGCTTTAATATCTGGTACTTGATTTAAAAATAGGATATTTGCAACGATTAACCCATATGCTATAGCAATAAGCATAGAGTTATATTCAATAAAGCCTGTTTGTAAAAGTGCATAACCTATCACTACGAGGGACCAAGCAATGGCGACCGCTATTTCTCCCAATATCCCTCGGGACATGAGTTGAAGTGGTGGCGCCGAGTATGACCAGGCAATCAATATTCCAAGGATTCCAATGGGGATGAGCTTCCATGTCGTGAGATAACAAAGGTATAAACCCAGAACAATAGCCAAATTCAATAAACACCACCCCAATGCTTTTGTTTGCATGACGCTTAAAGCCTGAGTTTGAATGAGCCGACTACCTCCGGTAAATGGGCTGATACGTTCAACATTATTCAGATCGCTTCCATTGAGATCGTCATAATAGTCATTGAGGACATTGGCTGATGCGTGAGTGATTAATAAAATAATGATGGCAAATGTATTAATCAACCCACTCTGAGTGGCAAGGCGATAGGTATCAAGGAATCCCATCAAGCATCCCAGCAGTGTAATGGGAAGAAATCTGGGTCTGGTGGCCAAAATACCCGTGCTAAAGCTAATCATTGAATTACTATATCAACATTCCCCTAACAATAGCCTCAAAAAATAAGCATCGGCATTTTGATTTAATAAGCTATGAAAAAAATTGATATTAAAGTCGCATGGCAAGGTAATAGCAATTGCGAAGTCTGTGCCATTCGTAGTTCTGCTTTATTCGCAGAGTTAAATGAGGATGATTTTTCTAAAATCCACACCCCCATAGATGATTTATCTTTTGAGTCCAATGCTGAAATCTATTTACAAGGGGATAGCGCTGATTATGTGTACACCTTGCGTGAAGGTTACATAAAGTTACTGCACGTTAATTCGGATGGGACGGCTCGTATAGTCCGCTTAGTCAGGCCGGGAGATCTTTTTGGCATGGAGGCCTTGCTTGATGGTCAATATAAGCACTCGGCCGCAGCATTAACCAATGTTCATGTGTGCAAAATACCAAAACATATTTTGATTAGCTTGGGGGAAGTGTCCCCTAGACTGCATCGTCAGATAGTCAAGAAGTGGGGAGAAGCGTTAGCTCAGGTTGAAGCTTGGTTTTCTGAAATCAATACGGGAAGAATTGAAATCCGTTTAGCAAGATTTTTTCTTCAATTAAGAAAACAGGCGGGCGCATACAGTGTCGCACCACTTTTCAAGCGTGAAGATATGGGCTTAATGATGGATGTCAAATTTGAAACCATCAGTAGGGCACTCGCATCTATGGCTGATCAGGGTTTAATTTCCAACATCACCAAACTTTCAATCCAAATCCCAAATTTGGAATTACTTAAAGATTTTGCTAAACAAGGTTTTTAAAGTCCATAAACAGCTATTTAATGGTTCTCTGTTGACGTCACTGGTTTGGCTTATATATTCAACGAACCAAATCAATAGGCTTAATTTCTCTTCCATCCCGTTTAATATTATGCTAATATACATTATGTAAATATACATAATAAAAATGAAAGAAATCCCGAAACACATTGATCTAAAGAAGATGCGGACCTCGGCTGAGGTGGCTTGTCGCCTGATGAAAGTGCTAACGCATCGAGATCGCTTAATGCTCTTATGTGAAATTAGCCAAGGGGAGAGGTCTGTCGGCGAGCTTGAAGAGATTTTGGATATTCATCAGCCAATGTTGTCTCAGCACTTAACAGGTTTGAGAACGGCAAAGTTAGTGAAGACGCGCAGACAAGGTAAGCAAATCTATTACTCGCTCGGCAGTACTGCGGCCATGGCGGTGATTGAAGTGCTTTATCAGCAGTTTTGTAAAAAATAACCAAAGGAGAAATAAATGAAATTAAATGTTGGCGGTCTTGATCGTGTAGCGCGTATCGTTGTAGGTTTGGTGCTGGTCGGTTTGGCGGCATCTAATGTTATTGGTATTTGGGGCTGGCTTGGAATTATCCCGTTAGCTACTGGGCTATTTAGATTTTGCCCTATGTATCTAATTCTTGGGATAAGTTCTTCTGGTGCTGGTTGTGGCGGTTGCTCAAAGTAACACGCTCCTTATAGAAAGAAAATAAAATGCAAAAAGATTACAAGCAAATTACCAAAGATATTTCTGGTTCCCTTGCAAAGTTAAGAACAGATGCTCCGGAAATGATGAGGGGGTTTGGTGAGT
>Ga0364921_10356_pt1 | contig 13853 bp, 11 predicted proteins | sample ExccelJu500001D3_2_FD_206956 | JGI IMG/M metagenome (GOLD analysis project Ga0364921, IMG submission 206956) | Enriched cells from Trout Bog Lake Hypolimnion, Wisconsin, USA - BchlTB.June20.5000.01.D3 | ecosystem: Environmental > Aquatic > Freshwater > Lake > Hypolimnion/Profundal zone | place...
AGCGAACGGACCCGCGCCGGAGTGAAGGCCGCGCAGCGCCGGGGAGTGAAATTCGGTCGTAAGCCGAAATTGACCCCGCAGCAGATCGCCCACGCCCGCAAGCTGATCGACCAGGGCGAGGACCGGCAGAAAGTGGCCGACCTTTTCAAAGTCGGGCGGAAGACCCTATACCGGGCGCTTGCATTGTGATCTGAGGCGGGAAGCAAAAGGGGATACCTACCCCACGGAACACATCGAGAAAACGCGCCTACGGGCATCCTGGCGCAAGATTTTCTTGTGTTTTTGGGCGATTTTCGGTTCAGAGGCTTGTTTGCACACATTGCTGTGATCGCCGCTTCCCTGCCCCTGCTTGCCCACCCTTAGCCACGGATGGTTATTTCGATTGCTTCCGGGGGGACGTTGAACGTCAGCGCCAACCCCTTCTTTGCCTCAGCCATCGTGAGCGGCCCGACAGTCGGTTTTGAATTAGCGACCGAAGGAGTTGCAGCGACCGGCGCGGGCGCGTTGTCCGGCTCCGGCATCCGCTCCCATTTCAGCTTTGAAAAATCTATGTTCAGATCATCGGCTGACCTGTACTTTACGGGGTTGCGATCACCTGTCCAAATGTCAGGGATATCCACCCGCGCAAATTCGCTGAACTCAATCAGGAACCGATTTTCCGGGGCTTCGTCATTTTCCGGCGTGGGCTTGCAAGGTACTACGTCGCTAATCTTCCCGACGAGAAAGGCCGTATGGTGCGCTTCCGTCCCTTCTGTCCAATCACCTTGATCCCATTTAGCGTGGGCGTTGCGAGTGCAGACCGCATAAGTGCAGCGCCGCGCATGATTTCGGTCGAGCCGCCAAGCCGACGTGCCACCCTCACTCAGGATTCGGTCAATGCTCTTGGCGGTAAAAACAACTGCGATTTCTTTCGACATATCAACCTCCCTTGGTTGCGATATAAATACATTATCATTACTAGAGTGTCATTGCAATTATTTATATTGAATTTATCGAATCTATTTATATAGCCTAGTCGGACCCCCTTCCCTGCCCCGTGTCCCGCGTGGTTCCGGCCCAGGAAACGCCCCTGCAATCATGCTTGCGAGATCGTGCCGACTCATCGTATATTCGTATCAGGTTGTAGTCCTATAGCCCTTTAGCCGTAGAGGGAGCCATCATGCACGTTTTAGCGATCATTGGGCAAAAAGGCGGAAACGGGAAGACCACAACGGCGCTAGGGATAGCCGTAGAAGCGGTTTTGGCTGGCCGTTCTGTTGCCGTGATCGACCTTGACCCGCAGACGACCGCCGCGAATTGGAGCGACCGGCGAGGCCAGGAAGCGCCCGCCGTTGTCTCCTGTCAGGTTTCCCGATTGGGCCAGGTGCTCGAAGCCGCCGCCAAGGGAGGCGCAAACTTTGCCATCATCGACACTCCCGGCAAGAGTACGGACGCACTGATAGCCGCCGCCAAAGCCGCCGACTTCGTTTTGATGCCCATTCAGCCGCAGCTATACGACATTGAAACGCTTGGGAGCCTCAAGGACGTGTTGACGCTGGCCGGGAATCCACCCTCCGCCGTGTTGGTCAATCGTGCGCCAGTACAGGGAAAACGCCACGTAGAAACCCAAGAGGCCGCGACCGAGCAGGGCTTTGCCGTTTGCCCGGTCGTGATCTTTGCCCGCGCCGCTCATGGCGACGCCGGGAATATCGGCCAGAGCGCCGCCGAGTTTGAGCCGAAGGGGAAGGCCGCACAGGAAATGAGCGACCTATACTCCTATATCGCTATAGCCCTAAAGGGGGGACAACATGAAGAAAAGCGCATTAACCGCAGGGCTTAGAGCCGCAGCAGGGCATCAACCGCAACAGGCCACGGCCACGGCAGCGCCCTCAGCTACGAAAGCGAAGACCCCACCGGCGACAGTCTTAATCGGCGGGCACTATTCGCCGGAAGTCCGCCGAGCCTTGTTGCTTGTCCAGGCCGAGCCAAAGAACACCGGCAGAAACCTGAAACAACTGTTGGGCGAGGCGATCAACGATCTTTGTGCAAAGTACGGCAAGCCGCAGCCCTACAGCGGTGAGGTATAGGAATATAGCGATACATCACTATATTGATATATTGATATATTGATATAGTGATATAGTGCTATATCAATATAGTGATGTATCGCGGGGAGTATGGGCGCATGGTGAAAAGCAGGGCAGGGAAGCGCGGCGAGGAAGGGCTTGTCCAGGCGGGAGAAATCCCCCTTGCAAAAACCCTTGCCAAGAAATTCAAGCCCCCCACTCGCGCACAGATTGAACTTGTTGACGCCGCGTTAGCCATCCAATCGGAGCCGGACGCCGCCGAACGCGCCTTTATCGCTCGTCAGCTTGTCCTTTGCACTCTTCCACACAGCGACCCCGGCGACAGTTCTCCACGATGGATTCGGCGCACTGGCAATAGCGCCCTGCTCATTCAGCCCGGCTGGGATGGTGACAAAGACCAATCCATCGGCTACCCGTATGGAACCATCCCCCGGCTGCTTTTGTTTTGGGCCATTACCGAAGCAGTGCGGACGAAAAGCCGCCGTCTTATTTTGGGTCGTAGCCTCAATGAGTTTGTCCGCGCCGTTGGCCTCAACCCAAACACCGGGGGAGGGAAGCGCAGCGACAGCAAACGCCTGAAAGACCAAATGCGCCGCTTGTTTCGGTGTCACATCAGTTTCCAGGCAACGGGAAATGATCCATCGGGCGCACCGGGCGAGGCATGGCGCGATATGGCTGTAGCGCCAGAGGGCGAACTGTGGTGGCATCCTCATCCCGACCAGTCAGCACTTTGGGAAAGCTGGATTCAGCTAGGCGAGAAGTTTTTTAGTGCGGTGATTGCTTCGCCTGTTCCCGTCGATATGCGGGCGCTCCGGGCCTTGAAGCGTTCGCCCTTGGCCCTCGATCTCTACGCGCTGATCTCTTACCGCGCTTTCGTCATTGTGCAAAAGAACCTGCCCCCGCAATTCATTTCCTGGGAGCAGTTGCGCAGCCAGCTTGGCACCGACTACGGCGACCTCAAGGACTTCAAAAAGGAAGCCAACGCCGCGCTCCGTAAGATTGCGACGGTGTACCCCGGCCTCATCATCACGAAGGCCAAGGGGGGCTTTGCCATTCATGCCAGCCGCCTTGCTATACCTCAGAAAATACAGTGAACGGCAGGGCTAAAAGGGTACGGTGAAACGCCCCCCTCTGTTGAAAACCCTATGGATTCTGAAAGTTTTCCACGGTGAAACGCCCCCCCTGTATACGGTGAAACACCCCCCTTTTTTGCTGTTTTTATACGGTGAAACGCCCCCCTTCTAAATAGTTAAGATAAATAGCTTTTTTAGTAGTTGCTCACCCCGAAACTGTGGAGAACTCCGAAGCATCCCCGCTGCTCCGCTTCGCTACGCAGAAAGCGGAGCGCCCTTTGGGCGGACCTGCTGCGCATACATTGGAGGGCGCTGCGCCCCTCCAAACCACCCAGCAACAAAAAGGAGCGCCTCTACGAGGCGGTCAGCGAGCCTTCGCTCGCATTCAGCGGGAGGGCGCTAGCGCCCCTCCCGCACCCACCCCGCGCAAGTACAAAAACAAAAACCTTGCTGTGGATGGTGGGGTTGGTCCAGCCTTTGCGCCTGAGTGTAGAGCCGTGCGAGATCGAACAGAAAAGCCCCAGGACGAACACGGAGCAATGCCGCCTGCCCCCATCTATCCAAAATGCGTCTACGGTCATTCTGCCACCGGCCCACGGGTTATGAATCCGGCGTTCCATCTGGCCGGAATTGCGCGCGTTGCGGCGGCGGAATCCGGTATAAACGGGTGAGTTTTCCGGTCGATAATCAGGTATAATCCGGTATGTATTCCGGCATTATGAAAACATCTTCCATTCAGATCACGCCTGAGCTACTGGCGTTGATTGCAGAGATTGACGAGTTCAAGGGCGCATGGCGCTCCCTGGGAACGCTTGCGCCGGAGCGGTTGAAGGCTCTGCGCCATGTCGCCACCATCGAAAGCATCGGCTCTTCCACACGCATCGAGGGCAGCAAGCTCACGGATCGCGAGGTCGAGCGGCTGCTGTCCAATCTGGAGATAAGAAAATTCTCCAGCCGCGACGAGCAGGAAGTTGCCGGTTATGCCGAAGTGATGGAGACTGTCTTTCACGCTTGGTCCGAGATTCCGGTCACGGAAAACCATATCAAGCAGCTCCATCGCGATCTTTTGCGCTGTAGCGACAAAGACGAGCGGCATCGCGGCGAATACAAGACCTTGCGCAACGACGTTGGGGCCTTCGATCCAGATGGCAAGATGATTGGAATTGTCTTCGAGACGGCGACACCCTTTGATACCCCGCGCCGGATGCAGGAGTTGGTAGCGTGGTTGAAAGAGGCCCGCGAACTCAAGCGCATTCATCCCTTGCTGATCGTCGCGGTTTTTGTTGTCGTTTTTCTGGAGATCCATCCATTTCAGGACGGCAACGGGCGGCTGAGCCGTGTTCTAACCACGTTGCTGTTGTTGCAGGCAGGCTATGCCTACGTGCCGTATTCGTCGCTTGAAAGCGTGATCGAGAACAGCAAGGAAAGCTACTACCTGGCCTTGCGCCAGACTCAGAGCACAATCCACGCCGACGCGCCGGACTGGCAACCGTGGCTTGTGTTTTTCCTGCGAAGCCTTCAGCAGCAAGAACGCCGCCTGGCTGTGAAGGTGGAGCGCGAAAAGAATGCGCTTGCTGTTCTTTCCGAACTGTCGGTAAAAATTCTCGACTACGTGCGCGATCATGGCCGAGTGACAACCCGCGATATGGTGCGCGAGACCGGCGCAAGTCCGAACACACTCAAATCAACCTTCACGTCATTGGTGGAGAAAGGTCTTCTTGTGCGTCAGGGAGGCGGACGCTCAACATGGTACGGTCTTCCCTGATGCACGCAAAAGAACGCAGATGACAGGCAGGGTTTTCCGTTCCATTGCGCCGCAGAACAACAACCCGAAAAACCTGCTGTCCATGGTTTGAATGTCTTCGCGTTCGCTCGAATTCAAACCAGTCCCAATGGTGGATTCGCTCCGAGGCGTAAAGGCCGCTGCGCGCCGCTTTCAGCGGTGGCCTGCGGGCCAGCCTTGACTCCTCTACGCTCAAAGCCGCCGCACACGGAGTAAGCCCAAACCGCCGGAATTTCCGTGTGCTTTAGACCGACGCTCTCAGCGGTATTGGGAACAATCGGACGGAAAGTCCCGGTAAGGCTTCCCGGCGCAATGGAACAGGGAACCGACTTAGGGGGCGACTCCTAGCCCAGTTTTGCGCCCCCCAGGAGTACCCGCGCTGCTACGCATCGGAAGAATGACTGACACATCACCCCCAAACGGGAACTGTGTGAGAACAAAATGTTCTCATATAGAATCAATTAAAATCAACAACTTACAAAACGTGTTTACGTACGTAAACGGCTGCTTACCTGTGTAAGCAAGTTTCCATCATTGGCGTAAACATCTTGATTCAAAAGGCGTTGACTCTAAAAGTATGGTTTTCACGCCTTGACGCCGGGATGCTCAGAGACTAGGGTAGCGGAAAGGCGGGTTCCCCATGAGCAGCACTCGCACCGGCCAGAATCCCGACTTGCAGCCGCTTCCAAGCGCCGACGCGCGGACGATCCTTCGCGCCAAAACGGTAGCGACCCGGCTCTCTATCGAGGAGTTGGAGGAGGTCGAATCGGCGGCCAAAAGGGACGGCAAAACGCTTGCCGAATGGCTACGCGCTACCGTCTTGCGGGAGGCGCGGCAGCGTCCAGCCGACCCGGTAGAGCTGATCTTGGCAGAGCTTTCGGCCACCCGGTACATGCTCCTTACCCTCTTCCATTCGACAGCGCAGGCGGCAGCAGAAGGCAAGCAATTGCTGCCCGAAACCGTGCTCAAAATCCGCGACAAGGCCGACGCCCTCAAGCCCCAGATAGCCCGCAAAATGCTCCAGGATTTCTTTTCCCAGGAAGGGCAAAACGGGGGCAAATCCTGACCCGCCCGATGCAGTTTTCGAGCCGGTTTCCGTGGGTTATTTTGCTGCTTATTGGACTGCCGATTCTGCCTTTGCCGCTGGCCGCAGTGTTCTGGTTAGTGACGCCGCCGCTCCAGAATTACTACCTGATTTCGTACCTCGACAGCACCGAACGGCGGAGCCAGCCCGCCGCGACAAGCAAAGTTGAGTGGCTGTACAAGACCGCGCCAGGGCGGAAATCGGAGCTGGTTTCAGAGGCCGATGTGGTCTCGGCAACCGGCGACAAGGGGAGCAAACTCCCCGTCAAACTCTCGCCCCGCGCCGCCGCCGACGGCTGGCGCGGAGTGGTGAAAAGCCCCCCGCAAAAGGTCGATTCCGCGAAGCTGGAGCAGTATCTCGAAACGTATGTGTACGACGGAAAAAGTCTCTGGCGGATGTTCCTGCAACCGCTGCTTTGGTTCGCGGCGGCAGTCTTTTTTCTGCTCGCGATTCGGGCATCGTGGAAGGGCAGATCGAAGCACGAGGAGCGGCATGGACGGCGGACAAAAGGGCCGGAACTGGCCTCACCTTTCGCGTGGAACCGGGCCGGGAAGACGGACGGAATCCGCTTTCAGTTGCGGTGGGGCGGTCAGTCTTCAAGCTGGATTACGCGGCTTCCATTCGGGCCGAGCTACAGCGTTCCGCGCCGCCTTGAGTCCAGCCACATTATGCTCATGGGCGACACCGGAAGCGGCAAATCTTCCGCCATTCGGCAGCTCTTGCGCCAGGTCCAGCAGCGCAATGAAACCGCCATAGTCTACGACCCGGCGATGGATTTTGTAGGCGAGTTCTACGATCCAAAGCGCGGCGATCTGATCTTGAATCCCCTCGACGCCAGGTGTCCGTATTGGTCGTTGGGAGACGAGCTGGACCGCCCGGAAACCGCCTCTTCCATAGCCGCCGCGTTCCTGCCAGACAAGGAGTACGAGAAGGGGTTTTTTACCGATGGCCCGCGCCGGATTCTGGCCCATTTGCTCAAGAAAAAGCCGCAGCCCAGGGACATTTTGAAGTGGATGGCCGACCCCTCGCAGATGGAATTTATGGTGAAGGGAACGCCGCTTGCCGCCCTGATCGACTCCGCCGCCCCCGCGCAGCGGGCAGGCGTTCTTTCCAGCTTGAATATGGTTGCCGACAGCTTGGAGCTGCTGCCGGAATGGGAGTATGCGAGGCCGACATTTTCGACGGACGAGTGGTACACCGAGCGCAAGCGATGGGTTTTTCTGACCTCCAGTCCCGCCTACCGGGAGAAGATTTTGCCGCTGCATTCCGTGTGGCTGGACCTGTTCATTTTGCGCATGATGGGATACTGCGAAGACCCCAAGGTGAAGCCGGTTTGGTTCGTCATTGACGAGCTGGCCAGCCTCAACAAGCTGCCCCAGCTTCATACCGCCCTCACCGAAAACCGCAAGTATGGGAACCCGGTCGTGCTGGGATTTCAGGGCCGGAGCCAGATGGAAAAACGCTACGGCCAGGACGCCGAGTCCATGCTCTCGCAGCCTGCGACCAAGGTTTTTTTGAAGACTTCCGAGCCACGCGCCGCCAAGTGGGTTTCCGAAGCCATCGGCGAGATTGAGGTCGAGCGCCTGAAAGAGTCCCGCAGCATGGGCTTGCTCAGGAGCAAGAAATCCTTTGCGCTGGAGATCGCCACCAAACCGCTCGTCATGGCCTCTGAAATATCCGGCCTTGAGCCGTTGTGCGGCTTCATCAAACAGGAGAATCGGGTCGTGCCGGTACGGTTTGCGCTGGCAAAGAAGAGAACAAAACAGCCAGCATTCATCGAACGGAAGAGGCCGGAAGCCGCACCCAGGCCGGTCGAGCAAGCGCCGGCAATGCCGGCACTCCCGCCCGCCACTTCGCCACCGCCGAAAAAGAGAGCCGCGCCGGCCGCGCCCCAGGCCGCGCCGCCGCTTTCGCCAGCGCCCGCCGAGAAGCCCAAGGAAGCATACGTTTGGGATGAGACAAAGGGAATCTACTAAGCGACTATGCTATCTATCTCGCAACCACTCTCGGCAGGCCAGGCGCGGACGTACCACGCGCGGGAGTTCGCTTCGAGTGAGCAAAATTACTGGAGCCGCGACCAGCAGGGCCATAGCGAGTGGCAAGGCAGGCTTGCCGGAGAGTGGGGACTTGCCGGAGCAGTCGGCGCGGAGCACTTCGCCCGCCTGAGTGAAGGCCAGCACCCGCAGACCGAGGCGCAGCTCGTCCGGCATCAGACGGCCAAGACCTACGACGGCAAGTTTGGCCGGGAAGTAACCAGCGTCGAGCATCGGGCCGGATGGGATGCGACGTTTTCCGCGCCGAAGTCAGTTTCATTGACCGCCCTGGTCGGCGGCGACGACCGGGTAAGAGTGGCGCACCGGGAGAGCGTTCGCGCGGCCCTGTCCGAGCTGGAGCGGTATACCCAGGCGAGAATCGGCAACATCCGCGCACCGGAGACGACGGGGAAGTTTGCCGCCGCGACCTTCGAGCATGACACCGCCCGCCCGGTTGAAGGCTACGCCGCGCCCCAGCTCCACACCCATGCCGTGATTTTCAACGTGACCGAACGTGACAGCGGCCAGACTCGCGCCCTCCAGCCCCAGGAGCTTTTCGCCTCACAGAGCTATGCCACGAATGTTTACCGATCGGAGCTGGCCGTCCGGCTCAAGGATCTGGGATACACGATCGAGCGCGGCGAGTTTGGCCAGCCGGAAATCAAGGGATACACGAAAGAGTACATGGAGGCCAACAGCCTACGCCGGGAACAGGTGAAAGACCACCTACGCGCCAGCGGACTTGACGGACCGGCAGCGGCGCAGATCGCCGCGCACAGGACGCGGGACTCCAAAGAACTGAAGACCCCGGAAGAAGTTTTGCGGCAGCATCGGGAGCTTGCGGCGCAGCACGGCCACCAAGCCGACCGGGTAGTTGCCGAGGCGCGGCAGCAGAGCCAGCGACACGCACACAGTCCCGACAAAGCTGCCCAGGTGTCCGTGACCTACGCCCGCGACCACCTTTTCGAGCGTTCGGCGGTCGAGAGCGAACGCTCGATTATGACGGCGGCGCTCGGCAGAAGCATGGGCGAGGCGAACTTTGCCCAGGTCCGGCAGGAGTTCGACAAGAGAGTCCAGACGGGCGAGTTTCGCGCCGTCGAGTATGGACCCAAACACAAGGACCAGCAGTACACCACCGCAGCCATGCTGCGCATGGAGCGCGAGACCATCGGCCAGATGCAGGATGGCAACCGGCGCGGGTACAGCGATCCGATGCTGGTCGAGGGAAGAGTTCGCATCGAGACCGAAGACCGGCACCCGGAATTGAACGCCGGACAGCGCCAGGCGGTCGATGAGGTTTTTCTCTCTCGCGCCCAGATTGTCGGTTTGGATGGAGTCGCGGGCGCGGGCAAGACTACGACGCTGGCCGTGGTGCGCGAGGGCGCGGAGCAGGCCGGGTACACGGTCGAAGGCTTTGCGCCGACCAGCCGCGCGGCGCAGAAGTTGGGCGAGGCCGGGATCGAGACCAAGACTTTGCAGGCCCATCTTGCCCAGGGCCAGCGGGCGGATACTGGAGAACACCGGCTCTATGTGATGGACGAGAGTTCGCTTGCGTCCACCAAACAGATGCACGAGTTTGTGAGCCGCTTGCACCCGAACGACCGCGTTTTGCTGGTAGGCGACACCCGCCAGCATGAATCCGTCGAGGCGGGCCGCATCTTTGCCCAGCTCCAGGACGCGGGCATGAAGACGGTGAAGCTGGAGGAGATTGTCCGCCAGCGCGACCCGGAGCTGAAACAGACCGTCGAGCAGCTTGCGCGCGGCCAGGTGGGAGAGGCCATCGCCGGACTGGAGCGGCAGGGCCGCATCCATGAGGTGCCAGGTCATGAAGACCGCATCGCGGCTATTGCCAAAGAGTATGCCAAGTCGCCTGATAACACGCTGGTAGTCTCGCCCGACAACCGATCCCGCGCAGAGATCAACCAGTCCATCCACGCCGAGTTACAGGCGAAGGGAGTTGTCGGCAGGGAGGAACACCGCGCCCAGGTGCTTGTACCGCGCCAGGACCTCACCGGCGCGGATCGTATCTGGGCGGCACGGTACAACCCCGGCGACGTGTTGCGCTACTCGCGCGGCTCCAAAGAAACCGGCATCGGCAAAGGTGAGTATGCGCGGGTTAAAAGCGTTGATGCGCCCAACAACCGGCTCACCGTCGAGCGCAGGAGCGGCGAGGAAGTGAGCTACGATCCACGGCGCCAGCAGGGTGTATCCGTCTACCGAGAGCAGGAGCGGGCTTTCTCAGTGGGAGACCGTGTGCAGCTCACCGCGCCCTTGCCCGACTTGAAGCTGGCCAACCGCGAGCTGGGAACCGTCGAGGGCATCGGCCAGGATGGGCGGATGAGCTTGAAGATGGACGGAGGCCGCGAGGTAGAACTCGATTCGGTGAAGAATCCGCACCTTGACCACGGCTACGCCGTGACGAGTCACAGCAGCCAGGGGCAGACCGCCGACCGGGTACTGATCCACGCCGATACCGAGCTGGGAGCGAAAGACCTGCTCAACAACCGCATGGCCTACGTTGCCGTTTCGCGCGGCGCATACGACGCGCAAATCTTTACCAATGACCGCGAGAAGCTGGGCGCGGCGCTGGGGCATGATGTATCGCACAGCAGCGCCCATGCGCCGGAGATGAAGCCAGAACAGAAGCAGGAGCAGGCCGTCACGCCGCAGCGGGAGATCGCGCCAGAGCAGGCGCAAGGAGAAGATTTTGGCTTGGGCCTCTAGTGAAAAGGTTTGGGTTTAGAACCCCTTGCTGTGGTCGTGCCTGAAGTGCCAGTAACGGGGGCTGTTCAGTTGCTCCCCGGACCCCAGTTGGCTAGTCGGCATACTCGAAATCAGGGTCGATGCTCGGCATGAAGCGTCCCACGTTGTTCTCATAGCGGCGACACACGGCGATGTTGCGGACAATACCGAGGCCATCGGTATACTGTGCGTGTCCCCAAAAATAGAGGCGATTTGTATTCTGGTAGCCTTGCGTAAGCCCATCTGGACCGATAAGTCGTAAGATTTCCTTCAATTGCTGATTCAATTCAATAGACATGGTTCTTTTCTGTCCAGGCTCCAACGATAAAGGGACGCTTGATTTTTCCTCGACAGCAAAGTCAGGAATGTCGTCTTCGATCCGGTTGCTTGTGAAATTATGTCGCTTAATAAGTGCCGTACTCTGTCCAACATTCACCACATCGAAGTCGATTCTCCAAGGATCAGCGTCGGGGACTCCAATGGTCGAAATTATTGTTCCTCTGTGAATCGATATGTGGCGAACGATGAGCCTCGGTCGCATAGTGGACAAGAGTGTTCGGTTGGCAATGTCAGCCGATCTTGCCGTCTCGTAAGACTGCCAGCCAATCACGATAAGAGTCGCGATGATGGCCCAGCCGGTGATTCCCTCTGGCCAAGACAAGAGCATGTGCCAACAAGGTCCGCTTGCTGCGGTATTTTGCTGCCTCCAGGTCACGAAGACGATTGAGCATACAACAATCAGAAATACCCCAGTTACTATCAGGATTTTCTTCATGCGCTTTCCTCACTTTTTTGTGAGATGCTCCCTACTTGAGCTTGTCCAGTTTGTCCAAATCGCTATTCAGCTTAGAAATGCATGTTTTCAGTTCATCGACCTTGCTTTGCGACAGGAATTCTTGGCAGCGATTGCCATCAGAATTTGCACTATTCAGCGCAGTTCGAACATTCGAGCGTAATGATTGCCCAGAAGATGCAAGTTGCCTGCTGAGGTTGTTCCAGAAATCATTTGTGGAAGAGAGCCGCGCGACCGCATCATCAAAATCAGGTCTAAGAGCTGAAATCTGATTGTCTAGTGCAGTTTGTTCAGCCTGTGCTTGTGCCAGGGCTTTTGCTTGTTCCTTCGCTTGAGATTCTGCCTGTGCCCGCGCCTTTTGCTGCTCCTTAAGAAGAGCCTTCTGCTCGGCGGCAGATTTCTGCTTTGCCGTTTGATCTTGTACTGCCTTCTGTCGCAATCGTTCGGTCTTTGCAGCCATTTTCACATGAGCTACATCTCTTGCGCGGGTAACAAATGGTGCGACGCAATCTGGAACGCCTTCTTGTGTCATGCCCAAGAAAGAAGACTTGCGCTTGCAGGTTTCAATCGCTTTTACTGCTCCCGATTCGACATCGATGAGCCGAACTCTAGCCGTGGTTGGCTCTGCGGAATCAATTACGACCAGGAAGTCAAGCCTGCCAAGAAGTCCCCTCAACGCACCGCTCGACGCGCTAAATGAGGAATTTTCAGAGAGGTGCAACTCTTGAAAGATGGCATCAGTGTTCATTCTGTCGAGGTAATCAACATCGCCGCGATTAACGAATTCTTTGGCTAATTGTGACTCAAGGGTATTCAAGTATTCATTGAGAGCTTTGAGGTCCTTGATGTCTCGTTCATTCGTGGCAATCCCGGAATACTTGGTTACGGAACCAACGGAGACGGTCACTTGCTGTGCGCTGGCTAGAGAGCAAAACAAAGCGAGGATAAGGAGTGTTGCAAATTTTCGCATGATTGGTCTCATTCATCCTATTGGTTTGGAACGGGCGCAAACTCATCGCCAGCCTGTGGAACTCCATCCCCGTCACACTTGCCGGACGAGATTGTGTCTTCTACTACGGTGATGGTGAGAACACATTGCTTCTTCTTGCGGATGATAGCTTGTCCTGTGTCTGGGTCTTTCATGCCTGTGTCTGTGGGCCGAACAACACTGAATTTATCGCCCACCTTGATGCCAGCTTTCTGGCCCTTGTTGACAACAATCATCCCGTCCTCAATGCCTACAAACTTTGGTGGGGCCGGGGCCGCCTGCATTCCAATGGTGCTTGTAGAAATCTTTGCAGACAGTTGGGTAGCAATATCATGGACTGCCAAATCAACTAGCTTTGGAAGGGAAGTTTGGTTGTTCTGAGCTTTCGAACTGCCTGGTATTGAGAATCCACGTACCATTGCACCGGAGGTGTTGCTGGATTGCCCGAGAACCGCCTTTTGTTCGCTACTGACGGAAGGTGCCAGTATTATTGTTCCCGTCTCTACTTGTATGACCCTAGCAGTGCCACGTAGCGATACTACCCCATTCTGCACGACCTTTGAGCCAAGCATAGATGTTTGATTTTCGGTAGTGACGTTGGCGGAGAAAGCGTCGATCTGACCGAGAATGAGTATGTCTGCGTTGGCCAATTTGCCAAGCTTGGCTGCCCCGTCGGCGCTAAAGCGGTCCCCGTACCCCTGCGTCTGCTCAGCAAGAATCTTTCTGAGATATTCCCTGTCAATGATCTCGAAGGACCCAGTTCCTGCAAGGGCTGAAATTAGCTCATCGGTGACGCGCTGCCCGATTCCCATAGACTGTGTTTGAACGCTTCGATCATCGAAGCTGAGGATTGCGATTCGTTTACGGGCTTGAGCGTTGGAGAAAACACCGGAGAACGCAACCAACGCCAACAGAAGGGCAACACGAACGGCGCGAACAAAACGACTACACGTACGATGATCTTCCACGTCTTCCTCCAAGTTTCACTGCAAATGGAAACACTGACAATATAAATGGTATGCCCTGCCCCGCGCTTGTCGCGGAGGGTAGCAGACTCGCCTTGCATAAATCTGGAATCACCGTTTAGGTGCTGTACATGGCGCGGGCGCTGTCTGGACCGCCATTGCCGTTCATCTACGCGGGCTTTGGGCCACAAGGGGTAAGTGTTGACCCACGGCCACCGCCCCGTGTTTTCAAGGGCTTGCATGGGTCAAATGTCAAGGCCATAATTAAACCATGAAATACGGCTACGCCCGTGTATCGACTGACGACCAGAGTACAGCCTTGCAGC
>Ga0364921_10361_pt1 | contig 13714 bp, 13 predicted proteins | sample ExccelJu500001D3_2_FD_206956 | JGI IMG/M metagenome (GOLD analysis project Ga0364921, IMG submission 206956) | Enriched cells from Trout Bog Lake Hypolimnion, Wisconsin, USA - BchlTB.June20.5000.01.D3 | ecosystem: Environmental > Aquatic > Freshwater > Lake > Hypolimnion/Profundal zone | place...
GCACGGCGTCTCACTGTTCACTCCCGAGGGGTATTTCATGGCTCCTGCATACCCCTTGGAAGAAGTGCATGACCCCACGGGTGCTGGTGATACTTTCGCCGGGGGGTTTCTCGGGTATCTGGCTACCCTCGAATCTTTGGACCTTGAGGGAATGAAGCAGGCGACCATTCTTGGGACTGTCATGGCCAGTTTCACGGTTGAGGCATTTGGCACAGCCCAGTTGGAAACACTCACATCCGCTCGGATTCAAGAGCGATCCCGCCATTTCTCAAGCATGATTCGCGTTTCTGCCTTTTAATTGATGATCAAAGCGGAGAAGAACCGATGACCAACAAGCACCTCTTTACCTCTGAGTCGGTGACCGAGGGCCACCCGGATAAGATGGCCGACCAGATTTCCGATGCGGTGCTGGATGCGGCCTTAAAGGACGATCCCCGCAGTCGGGTAGCCTGCGAGACCTTGCTGACGACCGGCCTCGTGTTGGTAGCCGGGGAGATTACCACTGAGACCTACATCCCTGTGGCCGCCTTGGTTCGTTCGGTAGTCCAGGACATCGGTTACGACCACCACATCAAAGGTTTCGATTACAACACCTGCGCTGTCATGGTGACCATTGACCAGCAGAGCCCTGACATCGCCATGGGCGTGGATACTGGCGGCGCCGGCGACCAAGGGTTGATGTTTGGTTTTGCCTGCGACGATACACCGGAGCTCATGCCTGCTCCTATTCACTTCAGCCACCTGCTGACTCGCCGCCTATCTGAGGTCCGCAAGAACCACCAGCTCCCTTGGTTGCGTCCTGATGGCAAGTCCCAGGTGACGGTCGAGTTTGAGGGCAATAAGGTCAAGCGGATCCACACGGTGGTCATCTCCACCCAGCACGATGAGCACGTCACGCAAAACACCATCCGGGACAGCATCCTGCAGGACGTCATCAAGGCCTCCCTGCCCGCAGAGTTGCTGGACGCGGACACCATCTATCACGTGAACCCCACGGGGCGCTTCGTGGTGGGCGGGCCCATGGGCGACACGGGCCTCACGGGCCGCAAGATCATCGTGGACACCTATGGCGGCACCGGCCACCACGGCGGCGGCGCCTTCTCCGGGAAGGATCCCAGCAAGGTGGACCGCAGCGCAGCTTACATGGGCCGCTACATCGCCAAGAACATCGTGGCTGCGGGGCTGGCAAGCCGCTGTGAGATTCAGTTGGCCTACGCCATCGGCGTTGCCGAGCCGGTGTCCATCGCTGTTGATACCTTTGGCACGGGACAGGTTTCGGAGGAAGCTATCGTCCGCGCCGTGCGCGAGGTCTTCAGTTGTACTCCCAAGGCCATGATCGAGGCCCTGGATCTGCGAAAGCCCATTTACCGCGCCACGGCGGCCTATGGCCACTTCGGGCGCCCTGGATTTAGTTGGGAAAGGACGGACAAGGTAGAGGCACTCCAACAAGGAATAAAATAAAAACTGTAGATATATGTAAATTAGATTGACAAAAAAGGACAACAACTTGATCAATCACTACAAAATAAACGGCAAGTGTAATCAATTATAAAATCAGTGATTCTAGAAAAAGCGTTTACATTTAGATCCCCCTGATCTGATGTCTCATCTTGAGGGACTGTATTGGAGTGATGAAACCCCTTACATCACCATAACTCGACCGGGTGGGATTAGATTTTGTTTCTAAGCCCACTTGCTGGGATTTGTGATAGGATTTAGTTATGCTTACAGATATAAGATTCAATTGTGGAGTTATTGTTTGGTTAGGAAGATGAATGAACAAACAAACCATTCAGCAATTTATAAAACACCCTGGGGTTAAGGCCTTAAAACCTTCGATTTGCGTGGGTTTGGGTTTTGCGGCCGTGATGGCTATGGTATCGGTGTTTATTCCCAACAGATATCAGTCCGTGACTAGAATCCTTCCCGTAGACGTTAAGGGTGCTGCTGGATTTGGGGGCATCTCCGCCGCAGCCGCAGCGGTTGGACTATCTGTGCCCGGGCAGGATGGTGGTGATCAAAATTATGTAGATATCTTAAATAGCAGGTGGATAAAGGAAACTCTTTTACGAGAAAAATTCGATTTTGAGATAAAAAATTGGAAATTTGGTAAACCCAAAAAATACCACCAATCGCTCCAAGAGTATCTACATGCAAAAAATTTAGACAGGGGTGTGGAAGAAATTAGCTTAATAATGTCAGCCACGAAAGATCAAAAAAGCAAAATATTAATTTTAAGTGTGGAGACGAAGTCTCCTGAGTTGTCAAGAGACGTCGCTAAATCTGCGATGAATTTACTAGATGATTTCCTTCGTAAAAAAATTCAGACTAGGGGAGGAATAAAGGCAGCGTTCGCTACAGCCCGTCTTGATGAAGCTCGTATGGAGATGGCAAGATCTGAAGATGCGTTTAGGCGCTTTATGGAGTCCAATCGCAATTTCCAGGCAAGTGGAGACCCCTCTATTCGGCTCTCTGGGGCTCGTTTTGAACGAGAACTAAAATTACGTGAACAATTGGTTGTGACCCTTGCTATTAATCGTGAACAAGCATTGCTTGAAGAAAAAAACGATTTACCGATGTTGAATTTCCTGGATGTGCCTAATCTTCCGCTAGATCATCACGGACCGTATCGTCTCATGTATGTCCTTGTTGCCTTATTTTCAAGTTCATGTTTGACTTGGGTGTGGCTGAATCGATTGTGGATTAAGAGGTTAAGTGACAACTGAAAGGTGAGCACTGCATTATGGTGTTAAGTGTTCTCGAAATGATGGTAATCAGTGAAGACTGGGTAGTTGTTATGGTTTCGTTAATTTTATAATTGCTATAATTAAGGGGAGATGCGAGAATGAATTTTTTTAATGATAGCTCGGTTCTTGTAACGGGTGGAACTGGTTCCTTTGGTAAAAGATTCGTTGCGACACTACTTGCTAATTCTAATGTTCGAAAAGTAATTGTATTCAGTCGCGATGAGCTCAAGCAGCATGAAATGGCTCATCAATACAAGAGTGAGGAGAGGATCAGATTTCTGATTGGAGATGTTCGAGACGAAAAAAGGCTCTCTCGCGCATTTCACCGCGTGGACTACGTGGTTCATGCAGCTGCAATGAAACAAGTCCCAGCAGCTGAGTACAACCCAATCGAAGCTATTCGCACGAATATCAATGGTGCTGAAAATATAATCAATGCGGCATTGGATGCCGGCGTTAAAAAGGTCGTTGCTCTAAGCACTGACAAGGCCTCTAGTCCAGTAAATCTATACGGTGCAACGAAACTGGTGAGCGACAAATTATTCGTTGCAGGTAATGCCTACTCTGGTGGTACGGGCACCCGGTTTTCAGTTGTGCGTTATGGTAATGTCGTGGGAAGTCGGGGAAGTGTGGTGCCTTTCTTTAAACAAATCGCAAGCTCCGGTGTTATACCGATTACAGATGATAGAATGACTCGTTTTTGGATAACTCTTGATCAGGGTGTTGAATTTGTTATGAATAGCTTTAAACACATGAAGGGTGGAGAAATTTTTGTTCCGAAAATTCCGAGTATGCGTGTAACTGATCTTGCGAAGGTTATAGCGCCCAATGCTCGGATCGAAATTATTGGGATCAGACCTGGTGAAAAAATTCATGAAGAAATGATTAGTGTACATGATTCTCGGCGAACTAGAGATATGGGTGAATACTATACGCTTCAGCCGGAATTCGACTGGTGGCCTGGAGAGGTTGCCGGAGGTTCTAGCGTTGGTGAGGACTTCTGTTACTCTAGTGACCTGAATACTCAATGGTTGACTGAACAAGAACTTAGGGATATGGTTAAGGCGTTTTAAAATCCTTTAGTCGGGATTGTGATGCATAACTAGAAATGGGCACGGAGTAGTATCATGCACGAGGGGTCAATGTTATCCGATTATAGTAAAAAGTATTTCGATGACCGTCAGGTAGGTGATGTTCAACGTGAAATAATGTATAAAATTGAATTCGAGCGTTTGATGAAACATTGCGGATCTTCACAAGGAAATGTTTTAGATATTGGTTGTGGGACGGGTGGATTTCTTGATCAATTTGAATCCAATCGATGGCATCGCTACGGTATTGATATTTCAGAGTTTGCGGTAGAAATTTCAAAAAGTAAGGGTATCATTTTCGATATTCCTGACGTCGATAACTTTTTTGATATCATAATCTATCGAGGCTCTATACAGCATTTAGATCGGCCAATTGACTCGATTTTCACAGCATTTCGGAAATTAAAGCCAGGCGGTTATATAGTCTTTTTAGCGACACCTAATGCGGGCGGTATTTGCTATAGACTATTTCAGGATCTGCCAGCCTTGGCACCTTCACTTAACTTTGTTGTTTTTTCTGATCGAGTGCTTTGTCAGACCCTTTTGAATATAGGATTCTGTCAGCCACACTTCTATTATCCTTATATTAATACGCCGTACTCTTCGTATATTAAGGACCATGCATTATTTCTATTGAGAATGCTTGGAATTAAAACAAAATTTGCTTTTTGGGGAAATATGATGGAGTGTTATGCGCAGAAGCCTTTGCTTAATTGAGTTCTCAGCCAAAAATGTACAGGATTTGAGACAATGAGTAGCGACCTCGGCGAATCAATGTATAAGTGGGCTGAGGATTTATTCCCCATCTGTCGTAGTTTGACAGGCCCAGGGGTTCGGCAGACTCTGGCCTATCTCCAAGGCCTTCTACCTGGGCTAAGTATTCACGAGGTACCATCTGGAACTGTGGCATTTGATTGGGCGGTTCCTAATGAATGGATTATAAGCGAGGCTTTTGTAGAGAACGAATCTGGGGTTAAGGTTATTGATTTCCGGAATAACAATTTGCACGTTGTTGGCTATTCATGCCCGATTGACAAGGTTATGTCACTTGAGGAACTTCAACCACATTTGCATTCCATCCCTGCTCAGGCGAAAGCAATACCTTATGTAACTTCATATTATGAAAATAATTGGGGATTCTGCATTTCACAGGAAGAGCGGAATTGCCTTCGCCCTGGAAATTATCGGGTATGTATTCAGAGTGAGTTGATGGCTGGGGCAATGAGCTATGGAGAACTCATCCTTCCAGGCAGAGACGAAACTGAGATTTTGTTGTCTACATATGTTTGCCATCCATCAATGGCGAATAACGAATTATCAGGACCAGTCGTTACGACTGCCCTGGCGCGTTGGTTAATGGAACTTGATCGGCGCCACACTTATCGTATAATTTTTATCCCAGAAACAATTGGTTCGATTTTATATTTAAGTTTGAATTTAAAGCACCTTCAAGAATGTGTTGTTGCAGGCTTTGTTATGACTTGTATTGGTGATACTCGAGCATATTCATTTTTGAGATCACGGAAGGGCAGTAGTTTGGCTGATCGTGTTGCCAAGCATGTATTGAAATACCACGCACCAAATTATATTGAATACTCGTTCTTGGATCGCGGTAGTGATGAAAGGCAATTTTGCAGTCCAGGGGTAGATCTACCTGTTGTATCAATTATGCGCTCAAAGTACCATTGTTATCCTGAATACCACACATCACTCGATGATCTCTCTTTGATATCCCCATCCGGATTGCTAGGGGGATTTGAAGCCATGCAGAAATGTCTAAGAATATTAGAGAGTAATTACTTCTATAGAGCGACTTTGTTGTGTGAACCCCAACTGGGGCGACGGGGGCTTTACCCAACGATGAGCACTTCTACCAGTGGGGTAACTGTTCGAGACCTGAAAAATATCTTAGCTTATTCTGATGGAAGCCTTGACCTAATTGATCTTGCAGAAACGATCGGAATTTCTGCCCTGGACTGTATACCATTACTGAACAAACTGGCTTTGGCTGGATTGATCGACCATTCTTGAATTCATACCAGAAATCACACAAGAGGCTGAAGTCGGAGATACTTGATTTCAGCAAGTTCCCAATCTTGAAGGGTATCGATATCCTGGACCTCTGTTTCCGGCATGAGCATAGGAACAGTGTGATCGGCGAACAATTTCTTTTGTTGCAGTAGGCTTTTCGCACTCATGCAATAAAATTGACCACAATCGTGATAGCTGGGCGCGAGGTCCTGAGAGCGCTTGGGGTAATTGTCTGGCCAAATCATCACTACTTGTCCGCTTTCCAATTTCAGTGCACGTTGGATCGGATAACTATAGGAAACGATGGGTAGAACACAATCAGCACCAGATGAATGAAGAATTTCCATCCCATTGCGAAGTTTCGTGGGAGTGATAAATGGGGCCGTTGGATAAATGCAGCATAAATGGCTGAATTGTTTCCCAAGAGTTAGGTAGGTGTTATAGACTTCAATTAGTGCTTCTGCAGTACCAGCAATATCTGAGGCATTTTCTGGCGATCTCATAAATGGAACAATGGCCCCAAACTTTCTAGCTATCTCAGCGATCTCTGGATCGTCTGTAGAAACCATTATCTCATCGAAACATTGTGCTTCAAGGGCTGCCTCTATCGAGTAAGAAATAATTGGCCGCCCCAAGAATGGACGAATATTTTTCCGTGGAATTCGCTTGCTACCACCACGGGCAGGAATGATGGCAATATTGTTCATAATCACCGCTTTCCGATCCCAGTTCTGAAGTCATCTTCCAATAGCCCGTAGAACAAGGAATTGTGCCACGAACCTTCGGACCAATGGGTCGATCTATGTCTTCCGTCAAGTTCAAAGCCAAGTAAACCGAAAAATTTGATTTTTGCAGAATCAAATTCGTAAATTTCACTCCAAAGCCGATGAAGTCCCAGCTCATCAAATGCATACCTCGCCATGACAGTGCCAGCATCTACCGCAAGTTTATCATCAATATATATATCATCGACACCAAGGTAAATAGAAAAATCGGCTGATCTATTAATCCAATCAATATAACAAAGACCGCATGCGCCAATAAGCTTGCCGCTACTATGCTCGACGATTGCGAACATTAGGGTTCTTGAATCATTGAGAACAGTCTTATCAAACCAAAGGTGTTGCTGCTCGATACTCAATTCGCGAAATTCACGAAAGTATCTTCTAGATTCTGGTCGATTCCGCCATTCGAGTAGTTGACGGAGGTCTGAACTCTCTATGGCCCTGAGCCCAATCCAAGTTCCCATAAGCATCAGTTTTCTCCAAAATCACCAGCCATGAGTGCATCTCCAGCTTCTTTGTCTTTCGCTAGTTGCTTACCTACAAGTTGGTCAATGCGGTAAGGGGGGTATGAATGCATTGGTGCGGGGCGAAGGCTTTCTAGGTCCTCATTCTGAAGCAATTCGCCAGCATGCATGGGGCGAACCAGTCTTAAACACCGTCGTTGAACCACAAACGTATCAATTTCATTCTCCTCCACCCTTTTTACCCCATTACCTAATGCATTCTCAAGTTCCCGGCTGCGCTCAATGAGCTCTGTCCAGGCTCTCGGCGTAAGCGAAAAGGGGTGGTCTGGTCCGATTCTTGAATTATCATCAGTGAAATGTTTTTCTACTACTCGGGCCCCGAGTGCAATCGCCCCAAGAACAGTAGCATGACCAGGTGTATGGTCTGATAATCCAAGCACCATTCCAGGATATTGAATTGCATAGGCTTGAAGCACCCGGAGATTGATATGTTTAAAATTTTCGAGGCTTCCTGTGTAGTTAGTATTGCATTGCATCAGCACAATTTGTCTGTTGTGGGTGAGAATAGTTTCTACAGCCCGCTCAACATCTTCAAAAGTTGAGGCCCCCGTTGCCAACAAGGTGGGCTTACCAAGCTTGGCTATATGACTAATGAATCCTGTATAGGTGATATCACCAGACCCGATTTTATATGCCGGCATATATCGATCGAGGAGATTAAGTGCTTCATCATCATAGGGCGAGGTAAAGAAGTGAATATCGGCTTTATTAGCTGTTTCAGCTAATTCTTGGCTCCAATTACGATCACATTCATACTGTCTGTAAATTTCGAAAACTGATTTATTCCACCCAGCTTGGTGGCTAAGTGGGCCTCCTAGCATTTTAAAGCCACGGTCGCTTACAATTTTATTTGCGGTAAAGTGTTGAAATTTTACAGCATCAAGTCCGGCGTCCTTGGCCCTATAAATCAGATCCTTAGCTCGGCCAAGGTCCCCATCATGATTTGCAGCTACATCAGCAATGAAGTAAGTGGGGTTGGAAATGGATATCTCTCTATTCTTAATCATGACGTGGGTGCTATATCGCATTTGATCTCCTGTGATAATCAGATACAATTGATTCGATCACTTGTAACGTAGTGGGTAAATTATAGCCGAGTAAACATTCTGCCACACTAACATCCAACCCCAAACAATTTGCTCGTTTGGGCCCAACCAAAGACATGACACTTCCTGTAGTCACATTGGATATGTCAAAGTTTAGCCTTTCTGCTAGGTGCAATACAAAAGTCTTTTTATCGCATACTTCCCTGGCTGCGAGATTAAGGATTCCTTTTGGACGACTTGGTAAAAGATCGAAGAGGTAGCGGCTGAATTGCTTAACATCAATACTGGAGGTATAAAAATCGTCGAAGAGTGTGATTGGTACGCCAGTGCGGAGACCCTCGATTGCCCATTCAATGAAGGTGGGAATTCCTCTTCCGCGGAATCCAACGATGTTTGTCCTTAGTACCAAAGATGTTGGGTTGGTCAGAGCGAATGCCTCAGCTGTGTATTTGGACCGAGCATATTCATTCAATAGTTGGATAGGGCTCGTCTCATCGTGAAGAAATCGATTACCGCTACTGTAGTAATGATCTGTTGAAATATGGATGAGATAGATATTTAACTGCATGCAGATTTCGGAGAGGGTAGCCACTGGACGCGCATTCACAAGGTAGGCCTGACCGGGGGATTCCTCGCAGGCATTGAGGTTTGTGTTTGCTGCTGTGTGAATGATAACGTCTGGAGCCTCAGCCCGTACAAGGCGTTCGAGCATTGCAAGATCGGTGATGTCCATCCTGTAATCCCCCCCGTCTTGGGCTAGTCCGACAAGGGAATGACCACGGAACTGTGCTTCATTTTCTAGGGCTTGCCCCAACATGCCCGTGATGCCAGTTATCAAGATTTTCAAGGGTAGTCCTTCCCGTGTGGCGACCATTGAACAAGTGGTGTGTTCGGTGACAATTCAATGTAGTTCTGACGAAGTGATGAAAATAAATAAATAACGCGAAGTAATAAATTATCTATTTACAGTTGATACATTCTAACAGGGCATAAATTTGAGAAGTAATGCCATCTATGGAATAGCAATCAACCACCTTGGCAGAAAAATGGTTACGGACGTAGTTCTCCTTTGAAAAATCGGATTCAGCCTCCACTAATAGTCTTGGTAAAGAATTTACCTGGCCATCCCATCGTTGAATATAGGCATAATCACATCCATCCATGGCGCCAATCTGCGGAGCAATTATATGGGTGTTTGCGGCTGCGTACTCAAAAATTTTAAATGGGAACACGGCCGATCCGTCCCCAGATATATTTTCTGGCGGAACCAGGGTGCAATCGCAATTGCAAAGTAGGTTATACATCTCTTCGACCGGTAAAGTCCCAAAATAATGTATACGACTATCCTGCTGATATGTTGCCTCCCTGAAGAGTGGAGAGAGATCTCCACTTCCACAGACCACTATTTCCCAAGGGTGAGGCAAGATTTTGGCCAATTCTAGAAGAACACCGACACCTTTTGCCTCAGATAATCCACCAAAGTAACCTAGGATTCGCCTTGGGCCACTAAAAGGTGTTTCTCGATTCTTGGCGCATTCGATGAGTCTCTGGTCAAGTATTCCAGGCAGCAAAACAGTGGGTTTACTCTTAGGAAGCAGGGCCTGGATCCGTGCATTAACAGCCGTAAAGCCAGTTGTTATATCCATCAACTTGTTCCAACATTGCTGGTCGAGCCAGGGTTTGATGTTGAGCCAACCCCTTCGCCTAGCCAAGGGAAGATCCTCAATTTCCAGTAGGATGGGGGTGTCACAGTGAAAACGGTACCAGGATGCAACAATGAATTCGAAAAGGTAACTGTTATATATAATTACTGTATCTGGGTGAAAGGATCGGTTAAGTCGTTTAGCTATTTGTCTTGCTCGAAGAGTGTTAAGAATCCCACCGAATGGCCGGACTTGAAATGTACTAGGATAACTAACCTCGATCAAATGCCCTCCGCATGCGATATGTTCACGATAAGACTCACGCCAGATGGAGCTTTTGGGAGGGTTGAGTGTGATGGAGGAAAGGATTCGGATTGAATGACCCAGGTTGGAGAGGAGTTCGCACATTAACTCTATCTTCCTCTGGGCAGCAAGAGACCCCCCAACATCAACATTCCCTTGAAGAAGTCGATAATTTTCTGACAGATAGGGTGCGACATAAAGAATTTTCAATTTTCAACTCCGGGCCTTTTTGATATTTTGTTTGATTGTTTAGTTGGCATCCACTTGGCTAAAATTGGAATTATTAGCATCCAGTAAAATGGAAGGGCCCAGCCATCCTCCTGTGAAGGACTGTAAATAATTGTGAAAGCAGCCCCGGAGCAAAGGATGGCTTGGAGCGCAACTCGATTTGGGGAGAAGCCAAGTTCCAAGCTGTAGCGAGACCGACCAGAGAGTAGGCCGCAAAAACACATAAATATTAGGGACCCGAAGCTGCCGAAAGATTGGAAGGTAGAAAAGGCACCTGTTTGGAAAAAATTAGCAGGCATCCCTACAGCTAAAAACACATTCTTTTCTGAATCAGCCATGCGTCTAAGAATGTTGATATCGAAAATTCCCTCTATTCGCCTGGTTATATGAGGTATAAGATTAAGTCCAAAATCGTGATCACTTTGGTATGATTTTAATGATGTACTAATGCCAGGCATTTGGGTCGAGAAATATGCATACAATTCGGTGATAGAATCGCCAGCAGGACCGATTGATCGCATTGAACGACGAAACTCGGGATCAACATAAACACCATATACCTTTTCAATCATTTCTAATTTAGTGTCCATGCTTCCGCCGGAGGTGCTTCGAGTCGCAACATTAAATGCGAAGTAGCTAGCAAATAATATAAGTAATGCGACAACCGGGGTCGAAATAGAACGCCAGTGTGCGTAATTAGCAGCTCCAAATCGTAATGAGCCGATAATTGTAACGATTAACGCTACGGAACAAATAGCAATTCCTTGGCGACCCGCAAGTGCAAAATATATTGAAATGAATGATAGAATACCAGACCATGCATAAATGGTGATTCTGCGATTTGACATAATGAATTGTGAAATCAGGATAAGCGAAGCGGGCAAACCGGCGAAGGCGAGGACTTGGAATACAGTTTTTAGGGTCGATTGTTCTGAGTTCAACTGAAGTTCACGTAGGTCACCTAGAGCCTCAGAGCCGCTTAGGGAGCCTAGTGACGACAGGATATAATTGATGAAGCCGATAGAACCCACGCACGAAAGGATAAGTAATAATTGACATAACCTTGTGAACTGTGCTGTTGTGGCTATCTCGGGGCAATTGGGGCTAGCTGAATGTCCAAGGTTTTGACCAAGTAGTTCTCCAAAAAGAAAAAAGGCGACCCAGAGGGCCGAAAATAGTATTGCTTCGCTAGAAATGGAGAGCTTCTCGAAAGTAACAGGGGACGTGATGGTAAATAGTCCCAAGATAATCCAACTAAGTAACATCCAACGGCCTGCGGAAAAAATAATACCCGCCTTACTTTGCCCAAAGAATAAAATTCGGCCGGCAATGCAGGATCCTGCAAGGACAGCAATAATCTCAAACATTCGACGGGTCCCCCTCCTCTGGAACTATGGGAAGATGCTGGAGCCCGAGGTTAAAAGTGGGGCCGGCCATGTTCACCGATATACCGTGGAGATGGCACTGGTCTACCACAACTCGACTCATGTTGTAAAACCATGCGATTTCAGCGTCAAGATATTTTTCATCATATCGATCTGGGCGATTTTGTGTTACATCATCATCGTAATGTTGAAGGGAAATATCTTTGTCAAAATTTTTACCGGCGAATGAAGGGGCGCGACCATCACAGCCAAACAGCGTTACTGAATCCGCAATAGCGGACGCAATGGGAAGTCCGAGGTCAGTCAAAACATTACCGAAATTCATGACGCTAAGTTCTGGTAACTTCCAGTTATCCAAAACAGCCAAGGTTTCTATGCCAGGAGTACGCACAAAATGGCACTTCCTCTGGATATCATCGGGAAATCGTAATTTGATGTATGGGGCAAATTTCAGGGTAGTGAGGAAGATTGCAGGCGAAGATCGTAGCAGGTCGAAGGTAATCGTCCAGAAGTCCATACGATCGGCCCCAGGTTCGAAATAAAGTGGATCGAGGGCGACAACAGCAAACGGAGCGGGCATAACAGGTAGTTCTTTTGCACAGATTGCCGTATTCATGGCAATCCAAGTGTCATGTGGTGTGGGATTCTTCGTGAACTTCGAAATACTCGGTCCGGACCCCAACAGCGCGCAAGACTTATACCTCACAGGCACCTTTAGGTTGTTGACTTGAATCGGTCCCTTCTTTGATCGATAAACGTCCCAAAGAAGTCGTAACCATTCTGAGCTGTCGAGATGATTCGGTATATCAATTACTAAATACTGATGGGGAGTGAGCGAGGTATGGGTGGGTCGTCTAGAAGCTTTATGTAAAGCCAAATAACGACTATGCCTCGCAACAATCGCCGCCCGTGTAGGGTTACTGGCCTTGACTTCGACCTGCCCATCGTGATCGAGGCATAGTGAATTGTATGAGAATCCATCTGGGCCATCACAGTAGAATTCGATAGAAAAATTGAGTCCAAAGAGATAATGCTTGGCTCGAAGTAGCATCGTATCTAGACGAGATGCCTCGGCAGGTAGGCGAAACGGTGGCCATAGAAGGACCCCCCGCTTGCGGACTCGCCAAAACTGTATAGCTCCAACGATTCTGGCGATGAGGCCCGCCCGGAGAAGTCTTAATCGATGCAACTTAGCCAAGGAGTGGGCCGTGTTACATGGATCATCGTCGTTAATGGGCAGAGTGAAGATACTGTATCCTTTTGTTGGCGGTTTGAGGTGTTATCCCGAGGAATCGGATTTCTATGAGTTTCGAATTCTATGATATATGCGAGTCCAATCACTCGCTGGTAGAACCTTGGCCTGGAGGATTGAAATCGGCATTAAGAAAATAAGTATAATTATTTTTATAATACATCCCAAAAGGTTTGAAGTTAAGAAGAAACTCAGTAAAACCCATGATGTAATGATACCGCTGATTTTTATTAATTTTGTATATTCCCACTGAATGGGGTGCATTCGGTGGGCTAGCCAAGCATGTAGGACGGCAAGAATGGCATATGCCACCGCAGTATTGACAGCTGCAGCGATGATGCCGAAGATCGGAATGGTTAAATAATTGATATAAATATTGATAACAGCGGCAATAATCGTTAGCACTGGTATTGTTGCCGTTTTTTGAGAATAGAAGGTTCCCCTAGAAAAAATTAGGTAGGCACCATGAAAAACAAACCCACAGGCGATCCAGGGCACCACTCTTGCAGCAGGATGGTATTGTAGGGGCGTTAATATGAGAATTAAATCACCGCCGAGTGTTGCTGCCACTCCGCCGCAATACGCTATTGCCAGAAAAGCATACGTGCCGAGGCGGGGTACGTTTTCTTTTTGGGCTGCATCACTAAGGTAGTTGTTGGCGATAGGATAAAAAGCGCTA
>Ga0364921_10367_pt1 | contig 13622 bp, 13 predicted proteins | sample ExccelJu500001D3_2_FD_206956 | JGI IMG/M metagenome (GOLD analysis project Ga0364921, IMG submission 206956) | Enriched cells from Trout Bog Lake Hypolimnion, Wisconsin, USA - BchlTB.June20.5000.01.D3 | ecosystem: Environmental > Aquatic > Freshwater > Lake > Hypolimnion/Profundal zone | place...
ATGTGGAGTGTAAACTATTATGAGCTATGAAGGGATAGATTTGTCCGGAGGCGAGAAGACGGTTGTCCTCATCCACGGCCTCACCGGCGGACCTTTTGAGCTGAATTACCTAGCAAAGAAGCTGAATAAGGCGGGCTTCACGGTGAAAGTCCCCCTGCTGGCCGGACATGGAACAACTTTGGAGGAACTGAAAAAAACCCGCTGGCAGGATTGGTATGATTCAATCAAAAAGGTTGTTCTGGAGCTGGAAGCCGAAGGACGCCCGATTTATGTCGGAGGGCTGTGTATGGGGGCAGTGCTGGCATTGCATGCCGCCTTTGATCTGAAAGAAAAGATCTGCGGGGTTGTCGCTATGTCGACAACGCTCAGATATGATGGGTGGAGCATTCCCTGGTACAGTTTCCTTCTGGCGCTAAATTATTACACCCCGGCACGTTACTTGTATTCCTATCCCGAACGGGAGCCATACGGAATAAAGAACGAGCGCCTGCGCCGTATTGTCGTCAAGGGAATGAAGGATAACACCATCGCCTATGACCGAGTTCCCGGGGTTAGTATTCGTGAACTTTACAAGCTGGCGAACACAGTAAAAAAAGAACTGCCCCAGATCAAAACACCTACTTTGATTTTGCATTCCCGTGAAGACGACACCGCCAGTTTAAAAAACGCCGACTATATTGAACGCCATACCGGGGCCTCCTATGTTCGGAAAGTTTTGCTAACTGACTGCTATCACATGATTACTATTGATAACCAAAAAGAATTGGTGGCAGAGGAACTCAATTCCTTCTTTAAAGAATCTGCAATATTGCCTGCCTAATCGATTTCATAACAATGCCGGGATGCGCGGACTATACCTTAACTCCGAGGATGGTTAATGAAACATATTATTGCGAGCGCAGGGTGCAATCCCTAAAGAAAGAGGTGGGGTCCCTTGACGATGAAGCGTGTTGTGGTGACTGGAATCGGAGCAGTGCATCCTTTTGGCTTCGATTGGATGACGCTGTGGGAGAATATTTTGGCCAATCATTCGGCGATCCGGCCGATCGTCCGTTTTGATACCGAAGGCCTGAGCTGCAAGGTAGCGGCCTGCATCACATCCTTTGACCCGAAGGACTTTAATCTTGGCCGCAGGATGGCTCAAAATGATTTATGCGCACAATACGCCGCTGCGGCGGTAAAGGTGGCGATCGATGACGCCGCTTTGGACTTGGAGCAGGAAGACAAGAATAATATTGGCATATTGATGGGCTGCAGTTGTGGAGGAGCCGAGACGCAGGAGAACGCCATGCGGAAGTTCTTTGACGAAGGTGAGAAGACAATCAGTCCGTGGAGTATCCCGCGAATTATGGCTAACAGCGCGGCTTCTGTCTGCGCCCGTCAATTCGGGCTCGGCGGTCCCAATCTTACGATAAATACAGCCTGTTCGTCTTCTCTCAACGCGATCGGCTTGGGTTATGACATGATCCGGTCTGGGGCGTTTCCCGCGATGATTGCTGGTGGGACTGACGCAGCGATCGTTCCTCACCTGGTGGGCGGGTTTGGGGCGCTCGGGGCGCTTGCCAAAGAAGGCGATGATGGCAGTCCTGCCACCTGCCGACCCTTTGATGTAAGAAGGAAAGGTTTTGTTCTCGGGGAAGGCAGCGTGCTGCTTGTTTTGGAATCACTGGAGCACGCGCTAAAGCGAAACGCTAACATTTATGGGGAAATAGCAGGTTTTGCGACTTCCTGCGACATCTCGCATCCTGTCCTGCCGGATATGAGCGGCCAGGAGGCCACCAGAGTGATGAAGCTTGCTCTTGACAAAGCAGATATCTCTCCGGCTGAGGTTGACTATATCCACGCCCACGGTACAGGCACCAAGGCAGGGGATGTCATGGAAACCCGCGGTATTAAACTGACTTTTGCCGAGGAAGCCTATAAGATTCCCATCAGTTCCAGCAAAGGAGCGGTGGGCCACATGCTTGGTGCTGCAGGCGCAGTTGGGACCGTGATGTCACTATTGGCTTTGAGGCATCAGACGCTACCACCGACTGTCAATCTTGAGCAATCCGACCCAGAATGCGACCTGGATTATATTGCAGGCAAGCCAAGAGAAGTCAAGCTCGAATGGGCTCTTGCCAATTCATTTGGCTTTGGTGGCAACAATGCCTGTTTAGTGCTAAAAAAATATTCGTAATCTGGACTGTTTATGAACAGCGGGCCATCTGTCGATAAATCTAAAACAACGTATACAGTGACTCGGTGTGCGTGGCACCACAATACTGTGTGAGCGAGAACATACATCGTTTGACAAGCAACGTTTATAAGGTCGATAGAATCACTGCGTATAAGCAGTGATTTTTCTCTGCATTGATGGTTGGCATCCCTTGGAGTCTTTCCTGTCTACCCTTTCAATTGACTCTTTAGGCAGAAATTTCTACATGATCCTGCCGAAAGTGGGGAGCTTGGCTTAAACAGAGGAAGATAACAATTCGTGGACTCATGTTCAAGGAAACGCTTAGCAGAGAACTAGCAAGCTAAAAGCGACGCGTGCCGACGGTATTCATGGCAGTAATTTTATGGTATAAGGTTCTGTTAGCCGGGGTGTGAGTTAGACCGCAGACACTGCTGGATTGGGACACAAGAAACACGAAGGAAAAGATGTGAGAACTGTTGTCTAGACTGATAATATTGATCCTTATCTGGTGTACTATCAACACATTAGGCGAGGTCCTGATTAAATTTGGTTCCCGTTCCTTGACCGAACCAAACTCCATGGCGGATATTCTGCGCCTGGTATGGGAGGTTATTCAAAATCCGCTTGTGATGCTGGGAGTGATCGTCTGCGCTGTCGACCTGCTACTATGGATATACATCCTCAAAAACGGCGATCTTAGTCTTGTAGCACCGCTTACCGCCATTAACTATATATTCGCAGTAGCTGCGGGATGTCTGCTTTTTGGGGAAACAATATCTGTCAACCGCATCATAGGTATATCGCTTATCTGTGGGGGCACATTTTTTATCGGCCGCTAAAGCATGCAATTCCTGCACAACTTGATTATTGAATTTTACAGTCTGAGTCATTTGTTTAAATCCGGCCTGGCTACATTTATGTTAATTAGTGCCTGGCACTTAACATTGTTCTTTATCCTGCCCTCTATAAGACTCAACTACCATGTTTCTTTGCTAATAGGTATAGATAAGTTGAGCTTTTAGGGCCAGAAGATCACCGTAATTATTGCGTAGGAGCAGTGATTTTCTCCTTGTGATTTCATCGGTCCTTCATATCAGGTCTTTTGTGTCCCCAAACGTCAAAAAACTTGACCCTTTTTTCGAATTTCTATACAATAATTTGCCGGAGATGAGAACTGGGTATTTAGAAAGGACGATTTACGCTTCATGACGACACGTATTGAGAGCCGCTTAGCAGAACAAAAAAGAAACCGCAAGCGACGTGTCCTGGCAATAGTAATAACAGGCATTTTAGCGACTGCATTACTGGTAGCCGGGGTGCTTGCCTATTGGGTCGCCGATTCTTTTGGATATCTTGATAAAGCCAAGCAGGCTATGGGGTTGTCTCCTAAAAAAATAAATATTCTGGTTTTGGGAATAGATCAGCGGCGAAATGATATTGGCCGCTCAAACGTTACCTGCGTGGTGACAATCGATACTGCAACCAAAGATGTCTCGATGCTGTGGGTGCCGAGGGACAGCAGAGTGAAGATACCCGGTCACGGCTGGAACAAGATTGGACATGCTTACGCCTATGAAGGGCCAAAGCTGTCGGAGAAGACGGTAGAAGAATTGCTGGGCATACCGATTGATTATTATCTGACGATAAACATGGCCGGGTTCAGTAAGGTGATTGACGCGATTGGTGGGGTCGATATCAATGTGGAAAAGCGTATGTATTACTACGATCCTTATGATGAGGGAGAAGTAGCAGACAATAACGGGCTCATTGATCTCAGGCCCGGAATGCAGCACATGGACGGCAACACTGCGCTACAGTACGTGAGATTCCGCCATGATGAGATGGGCGATATAGGGCGTATAGAGCGTCAACAGAAGTTCTCCAAAGCGTTGTTGGCGCAAGTAGCTAGTCCGGCAGTTATTACTAGGATACCTGGCATCATCGGCGAAGTGAACTCAGCGGTCAAGACCGATTTACCGCTAAGCCAAATGCTAAGTCTGGGCAAAATAATCAATGATGCGTATAAGCGCGGCTTGAATACTGATACGGTTTCCGGCAAACCGGTATTTATCGACGACATCAGCTACTGGATGCCGGACATTGTGGCGATGCGCAAGCAAGTAGCCGAGATTCAGGGAATAGCTTTGGACGAAAAAGACATGGCGACCGCCCGCAACCTGGCTGCAGAATACACGAGTTCGATCCCCCATGAAACGCGGGTAGTGGAAGCGCCCCCGCTGATCCGAAAAGCATTAAGTCCGGATAAGACCGGCACAGCCGTGGCTAAGACTTCGACTGTGAGCGACAAGCCGCGGGTCGATATTGTCAACGCCAGTGGTCAAAGCGTCTCTGGATCAAAGGTCGCTGCCGTTATGAGCAGCCATGGGTACGCAGTAACTGGAGTCAGCACCGGTCCGGTTCGGAAGAATACTCTCGTTATATTACCGGCAGCTAATAGCAGTATGGCCAGTAAATTGAATGAATTGCCGTTTAAATATGTTTTGCAAATAAGCAATGATGGAGCAAAAGATGCGCCTATAACTGTAATCATCGGACTAGACTATACGCCTTAAACGCAGAGAAGCCGTATTGTTGTTTAGTTGGGGAGACAGCGAGCATGTTTGCAACCATTTTCTTGGTGTTAGCCATATCAGGCAGCCAATAGCTCAAATTATCGATTGTGGCAAAATCGCCAGGTATCATAGCTGTATGCAAATTTTCAGGTTCAACATCTTTTAGCGTTTCGGCAAGTTTAACCATGGTGAAGATGTCCATGTCGGAATGAACGTATCCATATAATGTAGCGGCTAAAGCAGGTAACTTTAAAAGGGTTCCTGTTTGCAACATCTGGCTTTCTAAAGCATGCAGATAAAGTCCTTGACGTTGGACGCGGCCGATATCACCGAGTTCATCGTGGCGAAACCGTACATATTCACCAGATTTTTGGCCATCAAGGTGCTGGAATCCTTTTGACAGATGAATACTAAGATCCTCATAGGGATCATCATAGTTCATGGCATGTTCGACATTCAGGTCCACCCCTCCAAGAATGTCCACCGCTTTGATAAACGCCTGCCAATCAATCACTACATAATAAGCGATGGGGGCGCATTTAAGAAAGATTCGACCGTGCGCACAGCGAGCCTAGGACCGCCATAGAAGAAGGCATGGGCAATTTTGTCGTAGCCTTGGTGCCCAGGTATTATGACCCTGCTGTCGCGGGGAATCGATAGTAGATTTACCGTTTTTGTTTCAGGATCAATGCTAGCGACAATCAAGGTGTCCGACCGTCTGGGGCTATCCGGATTGTCAAAATCACCGTCGTCTAAACCAAGAATTAATATGTTAACGCGCCTATTGGCGCCGCTGGGCACCTGATTTGGCACAGTTGAACTATCAACTGTGCCCGGGTTTGATGTCCGCGAGGGAGCAGTATTTATAGCGGCCCAAATTCCTGTGCCAATCAAGGTGACAAGGACGACGGTCAAAATGAGACAGAATAGAAGTGTTTTATTCCAAAAGAACCAGCGATTCATTAACATGTCCACCTTCTTTCATCTGGAATGAAAAGAGCCTGTAATCCCTTTGCGGAGAACAGGCTCTTTGTTATGCAAAATTACAAACCTTCTTAAAAGCAACACGTAACAGCATAGCAGAGTCGTCAGCCGGTTACAACCGGAAGATTTTGTCTATCGGCAAAACAACGACCAGAGCCCCAGTACAATCAAGCAAAGACCGGAGAGGGTCATACAAATCCGGTGTATTTGGTTCGCCTGATGTTCACTGTCATTGGTGTACATTGGGGCAGCCTCCCTTGAGCATCTCCCGTTCCGCCTAAAGACATCTGGTTTTTGTGCCGACTAGAAAAAGACTTCAGCTGCAATCGCAATCAGTATTATTCCGCTTAATGCTGTTCCAACCTCTCCTAAAGTGAATGATCCAATCCGGACGTTTGCCACTCTCTTCCCCAATATAGCTCCTGACCAAACGGTTATAAAACTGCCAATAGAAGCCGTTAGGGAAATTGCAAGTGGTGACAGACCGAGCAAACCGGCCCCTAATCCATTGGTAAGTGCATTTGCTGAGAGGGCGATGCCGAGTATGATTGACTCACCGAAACCAATTTCTCCCGATTTATCTGCATCGGCAATTTCAGGATGTTCCAGTATTTCTTTGATGCCAGTGGCGTGCGCTGTTGATTCGCTATCATCGCAAATGGCAACTTTCTTCCTGCGTGGGATAGCCAATAAAATGATTCGCAGTCCAATGATAAACAGTAAAAAGCCGCCGACTAAAGTGGGAAGTATGCCGGGTAAAATCTCTGCGAGCCATAATCCGAACACTATACCGGCCATGCTAAAGAGAAAACAGATAACGGCGATCACCAGATTCGAAAGCCAACTTATCCGAATGTTCCGAATGCCGTACGCTATACCTACACCGAAATTATCCAGACTGGATGAAACAGCAAAACCTAAGATGAGAAGCCAGGTCATGTTAGGAACACTCCTCAAACCTATTGTCATTTTACCCTGCATTGTATGCTCTCGGAGTCAGGGAGGTTGCCTGGAACAATATGGGATATGGTAAAATGTCGGATGCTGTGGGGAATAAGAATAACCTAAGAAATACGCCCAAAGACCGTTGCTTTCAAGTAACGGTCTTTGGGCGTCCATAAGCTTATTACAAAATAATTGAACTGAGCAGTTTGTCCCACTCGGCCTGACACTTTTGAAAAAAACGCCAGCAAGGCACCCCCGACTACTTAAGCTCATAACCTATATTAGCTACTTTTTTTCGGTGGCTTATCCAACTATAAGTTGATGGGGTGATTGTAGATTATAAATCAAAGGGATGATAAAAATTGCAGGAAGAAAATGTTTCTGACCTTCCGCATCACTATGTGCCGGTACCCGGGGAAATAAGAGCCAAAGCTAAAGGTTTCATGAAATACCTTGGTCCGGCTTTTATTGTAAGCGTGGCTTACATGGACCCAGGAAATTTCGGAACGAACATCGCTGGAGGTTCCCGTTTCGCCTATGACCTTCTTTGGGTCATATTGTGGAGCAATGTAATGGCGATTTTCGTCCAGATTTTATCCGCTAAACTAGGGATTGCGACTGGCGTTAATCTGCCTGACCACTGCGGCAAGGTTTTTTCCCGGCCTGTAAACTGGGGTTTATGGTCGATAGCTACGGTGGCAGCCATGGCTACAGACCTTGCGGAATTTCTTGGGGGGGTATTAGGATTTTACCTTTTGTTCGGGATTCCTCTAGTATGGTCTGCCTTGTTAACGGGAGCAATTACCTACGGAATCTGTCATATGCAAAAATACGGTCAGGTAATAGTTGAGCGTATCATTACAGCGATGGTTGCGGTCATAAGCATAGCCTATGTAGGCGAGATGGTATTTTCGGGTGCAGACTGGGGGGCGGTAGGCTATCATGTAGCTGTTCCGATTTTAACCCCAGAGAGCACACTGGTTGCGGTTGGGATGCTGGGGGCAACGGTAATGCCCCATGTAATCTTCCTGCACTCCAGCCTTGTGCAGTCACGTCGTACAGATTGCCCGGATGACTGTAAACGTCACTTAAAAATGGCTAAGATTGATGTCTTTGTCGCCATGAACATGGCTTTTGTTGTGAATGCGGCCATGGTAATTGTAGCGGCTGCGATCTTTAACGGTAACGGTCTGGATGTTGATAGCATCGAGGCTGCGTATTCAACGCTTCAACCCTTTATGGGTAATATGGCAGCCGGTGCGTTCGGATTAGCCTTGTTAGCTTCCGGTCTGTCGTCTTCGACTGTCGGTACGATGGCAGGAGAAGTGATTTTAAAAGGGTTTGTCGGTTTTGATATCCCAATCAGTATCCGCCGATTGATTACAATGCTCCCCGGACTGGCAATTCTGATGTCTGGTGTCAACCCGATGGAAGCGCTGATATACAGTCAAGTGATACTGAGTTTCGCCTTGCCCGGGGCGATCATTCCGCTCATGATTGTTACCAACAAAGCGGCGATCATGGGAAAATTCAAAAACAGTTTTCTAACGAATTGCCTTGGTTGGCTCATTGTCAGCATGATTCTTGCTTTGAATGCTGTGCTGATGTATCTCACCTTTACAGGTCAGGCTTAATCATCAAGCCTCGGGTCAGTTCCGCAAGGTTTATAGTGGGTGGCAGCCCATCTACAAACCTTGCGGAATTTCTTGGGGGAAAATCATAAAAGACCTTTATTCCCAGCTTAAAAGATGGAAATAAAGGTCTCGCTATAGCAGGGCCACTGCCAGTAGAACCGGGCTTTCGCCAGTATGTCGATTCTACTCACGGATACATCATCCGTTAGCTACTCCCCTTTACGGGACACGTTTGTTTTTCTGATGGGAAAAGTCACCGGTAATGAAAACTATTATCACGACTTAGATAGTGTATGATATTCACTCACCATCTTTTGTGATACTATCGGAGGAAAAAAATATGCAATCAAGAAAATCCTTGGGGTTACGCTACTCTTTTAACGGCAGCTCATTTCAGTGCAAAACTAATCGGGGGGTATTTGACTAATAGCCTTGCGCTTATAAGTGATGCGTGGCATCTCTTAACCGATTTGTTGTCGCTCATTTTGAGCTGGTGGGCGGTTAACAAGACAGCCCAGCCTCCCAACGATTGGGCAACATTTGGGTTTCATCGGGTCGGGATTCTTGCCGCGCTAATCAACAATGTGTCTTTGGTTGTCGTATCTTTTTACATTTTATATCAGGCATATTTGAGATTTCTGAACCCGCAGAGTATCGAGACAACGGGAATGTCTCTGCTGGCCTTGATGGGAATTGGCATAAGCGCCGTGATCGTGTTTCTTGTCAATGATGGCGCAAAGATTAACCTTAATATGCGCAGCGTCTGGCTTCATTTCGCGGGAGAAACATTGGCGTCTGTCGGCGTATTCGTTGGGGGTATACTGATCGTCTTTACAGGTTGGTTCTGGGTTGATACCTTATTAAGCGCAGTTTTGGGATTGACCATACTTAGTGGGGCAATCACGATGCTCCGCCAAATAACAATCATCTTGTTAGAGGGCGTGCCGGAAAATATATCTATTCAAGATGTATCAAAATGCTTAAAACAAATTCGCTGTGTAGTGGCGGCCAGAGACATCCATGTATGGTGCTTGGCTGAAGAAAGGGTGGCTCTATCTGCTCACGTAGAAATAGCAAGAGATATATCGCTGTCTCAGACAGAGCCCATATTAGCGGAAATCAAGTTCGAACTTGCAAGCAAATTCAACATTACTCATGTGAGCATTCAGTTTGAGCTTTGTGAATGCAGCGATTGTCACCATACCTGAGCCTAAGTTCATCTGATTTTGACAACGCTGGACATGTTCAAGTAATATTTTGGTTAGCGCATATCCTTAATCCAAGAGAAATTATTTAGCAAGTAATTCTTGGATTTGCAACCAAACAAGGTCAGTTGCCATTGCATCATCCAAATAACCTATAGGAAATAAATAATCCGGGATTATGTCAGTCGGGAGAATAAAGTATAATAATACACTGCCAATTATATATTTTATCTCCGGGTCTGTCGCTTCATCCAGATAAAGCTTGTACATGGCCTGCAACTTATTGATAAAGGGTCCTACCCCTTTTATCTGATCAAGTTTCTTATTAAAGTCTTGCATTATTATCTCTTGGCCTTCAGCCGTTTGAGCGTAAATACGGTATTTATCGAGTTCGACTATAATGCGCACAGGATCAAGGCCCTCTATGGACGGCAATTTATAAGAATCAAAACTCAGCCCCGCTTGTGACACGCCCTCTTTCGTAGTGCCTAAAGAAGGATAAGATGTTTTCAATCGGTTGACTGGCTCCCCTGGTGGTTGTTCATCTCTTATATACCCAGCCGCTTGCCATAGTTCGAGGACCGGTAATTTTAATGCCGGAGCGATTTTTACCAAATGTTCCGGTCTCGGTTTTTGATCACCGGTCATGATACGCGAGATCGTGGAGGGACCTAATTCAGATTCTTGCGCTAATTTACGTATCGACATGCCTGCCTGTTTCATTTTACCCCGCAAATACATGCCAAAAGAATTAACTTCTTTTGCCTGCATGCCGTTAACCTCCTTAATAGCATATCTTGGGGATTATGTTTAATAGAATTACCTCGCTTATCGCTTGTATATCTATATGCTTTTCAACGAACATATAGGTGTATAAAAAGCGCGGCATCCACCGTCCAGTGGATGCCGTGTGTGTTTCTTCCTAACCTATTGTTACAAAAGCTGATGTAGTTGGTACAGCCCTAATGCCATCATATTAAGCCCTGACAGCATCATACATAATCTCTGTATTTGAATGGCAGTGACTTCATTATCCATCACGGAGTTTCACCTCGTAGAGAAGCGTATCGGTTGCTTAACCGAAGTTATGGCCAATGTTTATCCACCCATAAGTGCCTGCCAAATCGCTCCTATTGCCATGGAACTTAAAATGGTCACAATTACCCAACTCCAAACTCGCAGAAATCGTCCATTGGAATACTCTCCCATGAGGTGGCGGTTATTGGTGAGTAGGATCAAAAAGACAAGCATTGGTATTAAAAGGATTCCTGCGACGACCTGCGTGAGTACAGAAATATAGTTTAACGGTAAATTTGGGATTAAGACTGCCGCTGCTGCGAGGAGCAGACTGCCAATGTAGATAGCATAGAATTTCGGAGCTTCATGTATTTTATTGTTCAGGCTCCTTACCCAGCCAAACGCTCCGGAAATCGTCCAGGATGTGGAAAGAGAAATCGTAATTGCTGCAAGCCAGCCCGCATTAAACAAGCCCAATCCAAAGAGAGTGCTGCCTAGTTGGCCAGTAACGGGCACTAAGGCTGAAATGATTTCTGCTGGATTGGAAGCATCAGGGCTGTCAAGATGAGCAAAGAGCGCCGCACCGCAAAGAATAGCTGCGATGGCAATTATGGGTTGTGCTATACTGCCAAGCATGGTATCAATTCGCCCCAAATGCAAATCTTTTGCCGTTAATCCCTTATCAATGGTCGCGCTGCTTTGGAAAAAGATCATCCACGGGGCGATGGCATTGCCAATGGCTGCAACGATAAACCACATTACAACATTTTGAGCTTCTAGTGGGACATTCCAGGTCGTAAATGCTTTTGCGATCTCGGCAGGATCGGGGTTTGACAGGTAAGCAACAACGATAAAAACGATATTGAAAGCCCCGACGAGTAACGCTAACCGCTCTTTTGTCCAATATCCAGTAAAAATAGCCAGGGCAACCACGAGAACGAAACTAACTATGGTGCTCGTCAATAGCGGGAGCCCCAACATTGTCAATCCAGCGGTCATTCCAATAAATTCAGTCATGAGAGTCATCAGGTTTGCAAACAACAGGGCTACTAGACTAAAGAAGCCCCACAGTCGACCGAAATGACGAAAAAGCAGTTCGGTGTATGCAGTCTGAGTTACTGCTGCTAGACGCATCGACATTTCCTGAACGGTATAGGTAAGTGGTGCGAGGCAGCACACCAGTGGCAGAAACAGGCTGATACCGAAGGTTGCCCCCGTCACAGTGTAGCTCAGCATTCCTCCGGCATCGTTGTCGCCAACCAACGCCAATAAACCTGGTCCTAAAAGAGACCAGAAGAGCCACAGCCTTTGCGACCAGCCCGATCTACCCTTTGTCACTTTTTCTTCAAAGGAAACACTTTCGTCAGCCCAAGAAGTCGTTGCGAGTTCATTCATTATCGTCACTCCTCAAATTGAAGTTGTTTGCTATTCCACAGGGTATGCTGGGTTGTTGCAATAATTGCATGATCTGCTAGAAGTTTGTTGTAAGAATGCCATGTTTTGTCTTCAAATGGCTCTTTACTCTGCTAATCACATGGTATTCGGCGGTGTTGAAGAAGGTGCATGACCTGTTATGTATGTTGAGGAATAAGCAACATAGTGGATCGCATTACACGAAGAATCCTGACACAACGATTGAACGTACATAGAGAGACTTTCAAAGAGCTTGCCTACCTCCTTACAATTAGCACCCCTTTACCGACAAACTTTCGTTTGGTAGAATGGTGCTATAACACATAAAGGGGCGGGGTTGGATGACCAGGAAGGAACTGAGTTTTATTCAATTGCAACATAATAAAAAAGCCGCCATGTCAGTCCGGTGGCAGCTCACATGACAGGTGCTTTAGCCTCATTACTTTATCACCGCTACTTTTTATGGCTGGTATTTATATTGAATATAGCTGGTACACTATGGGGTTTTGAATGGTACTGGGACCAGCTTGTTGAAACACCATGGCTACTGCGTATCTTTGTGCCCGATTGTCCACTTCACGCCATGCTTTTCGCACTATATATTCTGATGCTCATTAGAGATATCCCGGCGGATAAGGGTTGGCGCAAGTTTATTGCCTGGACTGCGGTTTTAGGGTGTGTTAAATATGGAATATGGACGATTGTAATCATCGGTCAATTCCTCATTTCTCCTGGAGCAAGTCCTGACAGCCAAGATTGGCTTTTATTCGCCAGCCATATCGGAATGACTCTCCAAGGTTTGGCTTATTCTGCGAGGATGTCTAGTGCCTCGCAATATATTAGTTTAGCCGTTGTATGGTTTGCCTTGAATGATATGTCTGACTATGGGTTGGGAACGCATCCCTATTTGCCACTACCAGGCCAATTTCCCCTTGCAGCGTCGTTAAGTGTGGCACTAACCGTTCTCGTAGCGTTGTGGGCATGTTACCTAAGTAAGGAATATGCAGGGATCAAAAAAGCAAGGGGCTTGTGGCTGCGATGGCGCTGATAAGGTAATTAACTTCAAAGGTAAAAATGTATGTCAAAGAGTGTCTATCCACTATGGGACACAAGCATTTTAAAAGTTCACTCATACGTTCAAGCAAATGGACTGGGGGATTACCCTTCCACTATACTTTTCCTTCTGTTGTCGGTTACGTGGTCGCTTTTTGCCGCTTTGTTATTCCTTTGTCGCAGCGGTAGGAGTTCCCGCTTATCCCGCAGTCTTTCTCGTGTTATTCCTCATGCCTATCTCATCGACCTTTAACCAATTACGGCAAAGGGGTGGCGCCCATCTTGTTCGCCAAAGGATTTGTCGATCTGAAAACATGGTGGATAGCCGGGTTTATAGTGTCAATGTTGATGGTGCTGATCTATATGACAGTGGGTGTTGCTTATTGGAAGTTAATCGCTATTGGTAATAAAGGTTTCGAGGATGACATTTTGCCAATGACTTGGAAGGAGGCAGTAGAGTAGTCGATGGTCATTCCTATCCAGACCAATTCTATGAAAGAAAAATTGGGAGGTTGTTGTTGTGCGTTTATCAACGAAGACCCTCTACTTAGTAGGCATGCTAATATTAATAATGGTGGCGGCCGGCTGCGGCACAAGTCCAGCGGTACCCCAGAATGCG
>Ga0364921_10164_pt1 | contig 13148 bp, 10 predicted proteins | sample ExccelJu500001D3_2_FD_206956 | JGI IMG/M metagenome (GOLD analysis project Ga0364921, IMG submission 206956) | Enriched cells from Trout Bog Lake Hypolimnion, Wisconsin, USA - BchlTB.June20.5000.01.D3 | ecosystem: Environmental > Aquatic > Freshwater > Lake > Hypolimnion/Profundal zone | place...
TAAGGCCCGTTATTTAGGTAAGGGCGTTCTCAAAGCCGTTCAGAATATTAATATCGAAATCGCTGAATCTATCTTAGGTCTTGATGCAAGTGAACAAGCTTTCTTGGATCACACATTAATTGAATTAGATGGCACCCACAATAAAGCCCGTTTAGGTGCGAATGCGACTTTAGCTGTTTCGATGGCGGTTGCTAGAGCAGCGGCAGAAGAAGCTGGCTTGCCTTTGTATCGCTACTTTGGTGGTTCAGGCGGCATGCAATTACCAGTTCCAATGATGAACATTGTCAATGGTGGTGCGCACGCTAATAACAGCTTAGACATTCAAGAATTCATGATCATGCCAGTGGGAGCCAAAAGCTTTCGTGAAGCATTGCGTTGTGGCGCTGAAATTTTCCATGAACTGAAGAAAATTATCGGTGCCCAAGGCATGCCAACAACAGTTGGTGACGAGGGTGGATTTGCACCTAACTTCAAAAGTAACCAAGAATGCTTGCAAACTGTAATGAAGGCTATTGAAGGCGCAGGCTATCAAGCTGGTGAAGATGTTCTCTTGGCCTTAGATTGCGCTGCTAGCGAGTTCTACAAAGACGGCAAATATCATTTATCCGGTGAAGGTTTGCAATTGTCTTCTAGTGAATTCTCAGATTACTTGGGTCAATTGGCCGATCAATTTCCAATTGTTTCCATTGAGGATGGCATGCACGAAGGGGATTGGGACGGATGGGCTGATATCACTCAGAAATTGGGCAAAAAAATCCAATTGGTTGGTGATGATCTCTTTGTAACCAACACTCGTATTCTGCAAGAGGGTATTGATAAAGGAATTGCGAATTCGATTTTGATCAAAATTAATCAAATTGGTACATTGACCGAAACTTTTGCTGCGATTGAAATGGCTAAGCGTGCTAACTACACTTCAGTCATTTCGCATCGTTCAGGTGAAACTGAGGACAACACTATTGCCGATATCGCCGTGGGTACCAATGCTGGCCAAATCAAAACAGGTTCGCTCTCACGTTCTGACCGTATTGCTAAATACAACCAACTCTTGCGTATTGAGGAAGATTTGGGTGATGTAGCTACTTATCCTGGCAAGTCTGTTTTCTATAACCTCAAGCGTCCAGCTTAAGTCCAATAGATATTTTATAAATTATGCGTCTTGTCATCTACTCTATGCTGGTATTGCTGATTGCAATCCAGTATCCCTTATGGCTAGGGAAGGGTGGATGGCTCAAGGTTTATGAAATGGAAAAGCAGTTAGAGTTGCATCAAGCAAAAAATAGCCTTTTAAACTTACGCAACGCTAAGTTATCGGGTGATGTCGTAGATTTAAAAGATGGTACGCGTGCAATTGAGGAGCGTGCCAGAGTTGAGCAGGGAATGATCAAAGAGGGCGAGTTTTATGTACAAATCTTGCCATCAGAAAAAGCTGCCGCCACTACTAATGCAGCAAGCTCAAATGTTTCCGACGGAGTAAAACCAGCTGTTGGAACTAAACCCTAATACTGTAAATGCTGAGTTTTTGAGTATTAGGTATTAATGCCCCTTGGAGGGAGGTCTAGTGGCATCAGTCAGTAGATCAGTTTTAAAGACTTGTAAACAGTCGACCGCATCAAAATGGTAATTTTTACCGCAAAAATCACAAGCTGTATCCACAGAGCCTTCTTCGGCCAAAATACTTTTAATCTCTTCTTCTCCGAGCATACGCAAGACATCAGCAACCTTCTTGCGCGAGCAACTGCAGGCAAAATGAATGGGTCTAGTCGGGAAGCTTCTTACGCCAAACTCAGAGGATTCCTCTAGAAATAACCTTCTAAGAATAGTTTCTGGGGTTAGGGTGAGCAATTCTTCGTTGGTGATAGTTTCACCAAGCGTTTGAATGCGATTCCAGCCCTCTGCAGCCGTTTGAGGATCGAGATGAGCGTGACCCCCGGAATCTGGAAGACGTTGCAGTAGCAAGCCTCCTATGTGCTTTTCATTAGAAGTTAACCAGATGCGAGTATCTAGCTGCTCAGAATTCTTCATATAGAGTGAAATTGCTTCAGCTGCGCTATTTATGGGCTTAATGATCGAGCCTTGAAAGTCCTGTAGCGCAACGATGCCTTGATATGGGGGTTGTCCAGGCTCGCGATCAGCTGGATCTAAGGTAATGACAAGGCGACCGGAGTGGTCAGCATCTAAAAGCGCATTTAAAGTAGCATCGGGGTCAATTTCAGAGGCATCCACGGAGAGTTTGACGGTAGCTCTCATAGAAAGGTCAGACTTGCACTCAACGACCAGTAACTGAATAGGTCCTTTGCTTTGGGCCTGAATAATTAAAGTTCCATCGAACTTTAAGCTGGCGCTTAATAGGGTTGCCGCTCCAACAAAGTCACCTAGGATCTTCTTAATTACGGGAGGGTCATTGCGATGCTCTAAAACAGCCTCCCAAGCGGTGCCGATAGAGACAATTTCCCCGCGAACCGGGGCGCCATCACACATAAATACGAGTAATTGATTCATAACCGAAAGTATCCACTTTTTTCAGAAATTCGTCTTAAATTGCTTGACCTGAGATAATGCAATTTATGCATATTCGTACACGATTCGCCCCTAGTCCCACGGGCTTTATACATCTGGGAAATCTTCGCAGCGCTCTATATCCATGGGCATTTGCGCGTCACAATAATGGCGACTTCATTCTGCGAATCGAAGATACCGACCTTGAGCGCTCCACCCAGGAGGCGGTAGACGTCATTATTGAAGGTATGGCCTGGCTTGGCCTTGATCTGGACGAAGGTCCGATCTATCAAATGCAACGTATTGATCGCTACCGCGAAGTCGTTAAGCAAATGCTTGACTCGGGACTGGCCTATCCCTGCTATATGAGCGAGGATGCGCTCAATAAATTACGCGATGAACAGATGGCCAATAAAGAAAAACCACGTTACAACGGTTTATGGCGTCCTGAGGAAGGCAAAATCTTGCCGGCAATACCCGAGGGTGTAGAGCCAGTCATTCGGTTTAAGAATCCAATTGGTGGCTCGGTCATTTGGCAAGACGCAGTAAAGGGGCAAATTGAGATTAGCAATGACGAACTAGATGATCTAGTAATTGCTCGACCAGATGGCACGCCTACCTATAATTTCTGTGTTGTCATTGATGACTTGGATATGAATATCACTCACGTTATTCGTGGCGATGATCACGTTAACAACACCCCAAGACAAATCAACATCATGAGGGCTCTTGGAGGTACGCCACCTGTATATGCGCATTTACCAACTGTACTCAATGACACTGGTGAAAAAATGAGCAAGCGTAATGGTGCTATGAGTGTGCGCGATTATCAGAAGGCAGGGTACTTGCCCGAGGCCATTCTGAACTATCTTGCACGCTTAGGTTGGTCGCACGGTGATGCGGAAGTGTTTACCAAGGAACAGTTTGTAAATTGGTTTGACTTGGATAACTTAGGCCGTTCACCAGCACAGCACAATCCAGAAAAACTCCTCTGGTTGAATCATCAATATATTCAAAATACCAATGCGGAAGAATTAGCAAAAGCTACAAAACCTTTCGCACATGAATTGGGAATTGATACCGAAAAAGGACCCGATTTCACCCAGGTAGTAGCTTTGCTGAAAGATAGAGCAAATACTTTGATTGAGATTGCCCAAGGATCTAAATTATTTTATCTGCCAGCTCCAGCTCACAGTGCGGCACAGATTGCGGAAAATATTCCTCAAGCTATTGTTCCGGCTTTGAAAGAATTGATTGAAACGATCAAAATTACCGACCCAAGCAAAGAGGCGTATGGTGCAGTTTTTAAGCAAGTTTTAGCTAATCATCAAATCAAGATGCCGGCTTTAGCGATGCCTGTACGTTATGCCTTATTTGCTACTACACAGACACCAGCCATTGATTCTGTCTTGGTTGTGTTGGGTAAAGAAGAAGTATTAAAACGCCTTTCAGCAGCGCTTATTTAAGCATTTTTCCCCACGCCAGAAAAATAGTATAAAATCTTGGTCTATTGTGAATGTCTTGTAGTTTTATCGCGAGATTAAGGGGGTATAGCTCAGCTGGGAGAGCGCTTGCATGGCATGCAAGAGGTCAGCGGTTCGATCCCGCTTATCTCCACCAAGCTTTACAAGGTAGTAAATGTAGTAGTCCAGGTCCCCATCGTCTAGAGGCCTAGGACATCACCCTTTCACGGTGAGTACGGGGGTTCGAATCCCCCTGGGGACGCCAAGATTTTTTGGCTTGAATTGGTAGTTAGTAGCATGATGTTTTACTCGAAGTAATTTGGAGCGGTAGTTCAGTTGGTTAGAATATCGGCCTGTCACGCCGAGGGTCGCGGGTTCGAGTCCCGTCCGCTCCGCCAGAATAAGTGACTAAAAAGCCCGAGAAATCGGGCTTTTTCTATATGTGATCTAGGAAATTAAACTAAAGTCTGGAATACGGTCTTGGCCAAAGTTCCGTCCTCAGATAAATAGGTTTTACTGACTCCTTTACTGGGTCAATAGTATGTAAAAACAGTTCTGCATAAGCGTATGAACATGTTGATCTTGTGGAAGAGCGCAGAGAATTATTCATTCAATGGATTGGGGTATTAAATGAAAAAGCAGATGAAGTCCCAAGTCATCAGTGATGCTGCCGAGTTAACGTCAAACAGGTTTGATGTATCACCAGAAAGCCTAGATAAGACGGCTCGCAAGAATTCTGAAATAAGTAAATATTCAGAGACAACATTAAAAGAAGATGTGCTTGAGGCCAATAAACTTATTGGTGATCACATTGCTTCAGCCACTAGGCGATCTACTCTCATTCGAGAATATTTAACGATCACCCATCCCGAAGTAAGCATCAGAACAATTACGCGAATCATCTCAAAGGGTGCCGATAAAACTGATTAATTGCATTATCGAAAATAATCTGCCTATTGCATTTTCCTCTAGCAACGCTCAAAAATACCAGCAGCGCCCATGCCAGTTCCGACGCACATTGTGACCATGCCGTATTTGAGGTTTCTTCTTTGTAGCGCATGAATGGCAGTAGCGGCTCTGATGGCACCAGTAGCACCCAAAGGATGACCTAGTGCAATTGCGCTTCCGAGTGGGTTAACTTTACTTGGATCTAACTGCAGGTCTCGTATTACGGCCAATGACTGAGCTGCAAATGCTTCATTGAGTTCAATCCAGTCAATATCTTGTTGATGAAGACCTGCCAGTTTTAAAGCCGCAGGAATAGCCTCCTTAGGGCCGATCCCCATGATTTCTGGCTGAACTCCTTTAACGGCAAAACTGACAAAACGCGCCAATGGGGTAAGGCCGAAAGTTTTGATGGCCTTTTCACTTGCCAAGATTAGGGCGCCAACGCCATCGGAGGTTTGTGAGCTGTTTCCAGCTGTAACACTTCCCCTGGCGGCAAAGGGAGATTTTAATTTGGCCAAGCCTTCAAGTGTGGTGTCGATTCTTGGGCCTTCATCTTTTGAAAATTCTCGCCATTGAATATCAACCTGACCTTGATCTAAATTCATAGTGCGATCAGCAATATTTACAGGAAAAATCTCAGAATTAAATTCACCTGATTTTTGAGCGGCAATGGCTTTTTGATGTGAAGCTAATGCAAAGGCATCCTGATCTTCGCGACTTATTTTCCATTGCTGAGCCACTTTCTCGGCCGTCAGCCCCATGCCGTAGGCAATGCCAATATTTTCATCGCCAATATAAATTTCTGGTGATAGGGAGGGGTTATTGCCTCCCATGGGAACCATACTCATGGATTCCACGCCGCCTGCGATCATGACGTCTGCTTCGCCCACGCGAATACGGTCGGCAGCCATAGCAATCGCATTTAAACCGGAAGAACAAAAGCGATTAACGGTAATGCCGCCAACGGTGTAGGGCAATCCGCCAAGCAGCAGGCCTATGCGTGCAATATTTAATCCTTGTTGAGCCTCCGGCATGGCGCAGCCGATGATGGCATCTTCAATGGCCTTAGGATCAAGGGTTGGCACTTGCGTAAGGATATGTGCAAGTGCGTTACCCAGAAGTTCATCGGGCCGGGTATTTTTTAAAGAACCTCTGCCAGATTTACCAACAGCGCTTCGAGTAGCAGCTACGATGTATGCGTCTTGAATATTTTTCATGATGAAATTTTTCTAAAAGATTTAATTGCGAACGGGCTTGCCATTTTGGAGGAGACCCATAATTCGCTCCATCGTTTTTGGATGGGCAATCAAATTTACAAAGGCCTGTCTTTCTAATTTAAGCAACCACTCCTCACTTACTAGGGTTCCTGCATCTACAGCTCCACCAGCGATAACGTGAATAATTTTTTCAGCGATATAAGCATCATGTTCTGAGATAAAGCCGCCATCGCGCATATTGATAACCTGACCCATGACAGTGGAAATGATGGAGCGCCCACCAACGGGGATTAAGGCAGGAATAGGAGGTCGATATCCTGCATAACGCATTGCTTTAACTTGGCTTTGTGCCAGCGCAAGTAATTCATAAACGTTGGGGACAATGATGTCGCCTTTTTGAAGATAGGCCATCTTCATGGCCTCTTGGGCTGATGAAGATACTTTGGCCATGGCAGCATTTTCAAAGGACCCTTTAATGAAATCTAGGTAATTGGCATTACCAGCCAGACTCACACCTTGGGCTGCACGAATAGCCGCTTCTTTCAGTCCGCCACCAGCGGGAAGAAGGCCAACGCCAACCTCAACTAATCCGATATAACTTTCCATCGCAGCTACTCTGCGCGAAGATTGCATGACGAGTTCGCAGCCCCCGCCCAAGGCAATACCTGAAACGGCGCAAACAATAGGAACTTGTGAGTACTTCACTTTCATCATAGTGTCTTGGAAGAGTTTGACAAAAGGCTCCACGCCAGCTGGACCACCTTTAATGACCATGGGAAGGGCAGCTTCTAAATTGGCGCCTGCGGAAAATGGGCCGCCAGGTGTGCCGAGTTTTAATGAGGTGGGTTGCCATATGACCAGCCCTTCATAATTTGCCTCCGCCAGCTCGACCGACTTCTGAATACCATTAAGCACATCTGGGCTAATGGTATTCATTTTGGATTTAAATGAGGCGATCAGAACATCAGGCTGACTTTCATCTACCCATGCACGTAAATCTGGATTCTCATAAATTGTTGTGCCTGAGGTTTTAGGGTCTGGAGATCCATCCCCCAGTAAAGACGCTCTAAAGACTTGCTTTTGATAAACCGGTAAAGCGGAGCGGGGAATGAAGCGATTGGCTGAAGGTGACCAGGAGCCTTCAGGCGTATGAATAGCTTGTTTGTCTACTACAGGGCCAGTAAATACCCAAGCAGGAAGTGGTTCTTTGCTGAGCGTTTTATCTTGTTCAATATCTTCTTTAATCCAATTAGCCACCTGAGTCCATCCTGCGGCCTGCCAGTCTTCAAATGGACCTTTATCCCAGCCATAACCCCAGCGCATTGCAAAATCGATCTCTCTAGCGGATTGCGCAATATTTCCAAGCTGGACTGCGCAATAATGAAATATATCCCGATAAATTGCCCATAGAAATTGCGCTTGAGGATCATTAGTCTCTCTAAGTAGCCCTAGACGCTCTGCAATAGGTTTCTTCAGTATGCGCTCGATGAGTGGGTCGATAGTTGCGGTTGATGGTTTGTATTCACCTGTAGAAGGATCTAAAACCAGCACAGTTTTTCCTTCTTTGCGATAGAAGCCAGCCTTAGTCTTCTGACCTAATGCACCCTTAGCAATGAGCTGATTTACAACCTCGGGAACTTTAAATAAATAGGAGAAGGGATCGTCCTGAAGGGAGTTTTCCATCGTTTTAATGACATGCGCCAACGTATCTATACCTACAACATCGCTTGTTCTGAATGTGGCTGATTTAGCGCGTCCTAATTTACTACCTGTAATAGCGTCCACTGCATCAAATCCAAGACCAAACTTCTTAGCCTCTTCAAAGACAGCTAGGATAGAAAATACACCTACCCGATTGCCTATAAAGTTAGGGGTGTCTTTCGCTCTTACAACTCCTTTACCCATGGTTGAAGTCATAAAGGTTTCTAGGGCATCGAGAACTTGAGGATCCGTATCACTTGCTGGAATCAGTTCAAGCAAGTGCATGTATCGTGGCGGGTTAAAGAAATGCACCCCACAGAAACGCTTTTTCAGATCTCCTGAAAATCCTTTTGCCAACTCTCCAATTGATAAACCAGAAGTATTTGTTGCGAAGATGGCATGTTCGGGAATATAAGGCGCTACTTTTTCATACAGAGCATGTTTCCAATCTAGGCGTTCGGCAATAGCTTCGATGATTAAATCGCAATCTGCCAGTAGGCCTAAGTCATCTTCATAATTAGCGGCCTCAATGAGATTGGCGCTCGCTGACAATCCTAATGGAGCGGGCTTGAGCTTCTTGAGATTTTCAATTGATTTCTGGGCGATAGCATTTTTATTTGCTGGTTTTCCCTCAACAGTGGATGTTGGTAAATCAAACAAAATCACTGGAAGGCCCACATTGATACATTGGGCGGCAATTTGAGCGCCCATGACCCCTGCGCCAAGTACGGCTACTTTTTTAATGAGTTGGTTATCAGTCATTTTGAGTCTTTCAGAAAAAGTCTGCAGGCATTGCCATTAATGAATTAGATCCTGCGCGTGCGCTACGAATGAGGTAAGCGGTTTCGGGGAGTAATTTCGCAAAATAGAAACGGGCAGTAGCCAATTTTGCTTCGTAAAATGAATCTCCACTAGCTTTATTGGCAAGGGCAATTTTCGCCATGCGAGCAAATAGATAGGCATAAACCAAGTGACCAACGGTGCGAAGGTAGGGTACAGCTGCAGCCCCCACTTCATCATGGTTCATCATGGCTTTCATACCGATTTCTTTAGTCAGCTTTTCGACTTTAGAGGCGATATCTGCTAAGGGATCTATAAACTCTTGCATTTCTTTGCGTACCCCTTCTTCATCAATGAAGTTTTCAACAAGTTTGCCAAACTTGCGAAGTTTTGCTCCCATGTCCCCAAGAACTTTTCGACCCAATAAATCTAATGATTGAATGGTGTTTGTACCTTCATAAATCATATTAATGCGAGCATCGCGTACATACTGCTCCATAGCCCATTCGGTAATGTAACCATGACCGCCAAATACCTGCATTCCTTCATTAGTTGCAGTAAATGCGTTATCGGTTAAAAAGGCTTTGATGATCGGCGTAAGGAGGGTGACCATATCGCTAGTATCTTTGCGCACACTTTCATCTGGGTGGTTGAGTTCAATGTCAATCATCAAAGCAGTCCAATAAGCAAAGGCGCGTGCGCCTTCAGCGTAAGCTCTTTGAGTCAGCAGCATTCTGCGTACATCTGGATGAACAATAATCGGGTCGGCCACTTTATCTGGTTCCTTGGCCCCAGTTAAGCTGCGCATTTGGAGGCGTTCTTTTGCATAGCTAGCAGAGTTTTGGTATGCCACCTCCGTAAGTCCAAGACTTTGTAGCCCAACCCCAAGACGGGCTGCATTCATCATGACAAACATAGCATTAAGGCCCTTATTGGGTTCTCCAACTAGGGTGCCGATAGCACCATCGAAATTCATCACACAAGTTGCATTTCCATGAATCCCCATTTTGTGCTCCAAGGAGCCGCAACTAACTTGATTATTTTCACCAATAGAACCATCCGCTTTGACAATGTATTTTGGAACTGCAAATAAGGAGATTCCTTTGGTTCCCTTAGGGGCATCTGGTAAACGTGCCAATACCAAGTGAACGATATTTTCAGCAAGATCATGATCACCGCTAGAAATAAATATTTTGGTGCCATTAATGGAATACGTTCCATCCGATAATGGCTCAGCCTTTGTTTTTAAAATTCCCAGATCAGTGCCGCACTGAGGTTCTGTAAGGCACATAGTTCCAGTCCACTTACCAGATACAAGCTTCTCAAGATAAATACTCTTTTGCTCAGGGGTTCCATGTGCATGAAGACATTCATAGGCTCCGTGCGAAAGACCGGGATACATGGTCCACGCTTGATTGGCGGAGTTTAAAACTTCATAAAGAACGGTATTTAAGAGTTGCGGCAGGCCTTGGCCACCGTATTTCGGATCACAGGAGAGGGCTGGCCAACCGCCTGTGACGTATTGATCGTAGGCTGCTTTAAATCCAGTTGGTGTCGTAATGGATCCATCTTCATGACGCGTACAACCTTCTCTATCGCCCACTTGATTGAGAGGGAAGGCGACTTCACTGGCAAATTTCCCTGCTTCTTCCATAATTTGATTCATCGTGTCTTTATCTACATCTTGATATGCTGGCAACTCTGAAAAATTCTTCTCAGCACTCAACAGCTCATGTAGGACAAATTGAATATCACGTAGGGGAGGGCTATATTTAGGCATGCTATTTCCTGAAAATAATGGGGGTGAAAGTTTTCTTTACTGAGTCTTTTGATTTCTTGTAAATATGTCTTTGATCAGTTTGTTTGCAAGCGTCAAGCTTTTTGGGTTTTGCAGAAATCGTGAATCATGATGAACACCAAGAACAATGCTGTAGAGTTGAAACAAAAGAACGTCGATATCAATATTCTTTTTGAAATCACCAGCAACAACAGATTCTTTAATGGCTCTCCGTAAGGCAGCCCGCCAATCCTCAACACTCTGAATCAGTGCATCTCGAACAATTCCTGGGCGATCATCAAATTCAGCTGCCCCTGAAATAAAAAAACAACTAGAGGTTTCATCGCCAACGCTCATCTTGAGCCAGGAATGAATCATTTGACGTAAGCGGGGAAGGCCTTTAGGTTTTAAAAGAGCAGGAGCAAACACTTGATCTTCAAAGCGTTGGTAGTACTCGCGAACCACTTCGACTTGTAGCTCCTCTCGAGATCCAAAGTGGGCAAAGACACCACTTTTGCTCATTCTTACTGTCTCTGCAATATTGCCAATGGTTAATCCTTCGAGCCCAGACTTACTAGCAATATCGAGTGCAGCCTGAAGGATTACCGATTTAGTGAGTAATCCCTTTTTGGGTTCAGCTACACCTTTTGCATTAATCCTTTGTTCAAGCATGGTTATTTTCTGATGTTTTTTGTTGTAAAAATAATACGATCGTTCGTTTATATTAAAACACATATTTTTCAGAATTGTGAAATTTAAAAAATAAAAAGACCACTTAAGTCATGTTCTATATGGTTGGCATGGAAGTAACAAAATCAACGAGAATTAGAAATGATGCAGTACAGCATGATTTTCGGGAAAACCCGAGGTATATAAGGTGGAAAAAATAGATACAGTGTTCGAAGCGGTAATTGATTTGATAACAAATACATTCAACAAGGAAGACACATGAACCAATTCAAAGTTAGCGTATTAGCACTTGCAATAACAAGCATTGCAACAACGTCAGCCATGGCTCAATCATCTAAGACAAATGCTTGGGAAGGTGCTTATGGGCAAATAGGTGTTGGGTATGGAATGTTTGTGCCGAAGATTGGAAGCGGAACCGCAGTATCTCCAACAGGTAATGCTCCCAATGGTGTACCAGCGACAACCTATGGATATCCTGCGACAGTGTCGCAAAGCGCATCCGCAAGCAATGTAAATAATGTCAATACTGGGTTGGCCAATTTAGCGGCTGGTTACAACTTTGGTATTAATTCAAGTTATATATTGGGTATTGCCGCTACTTACTATCCAGGAGCTAGCTCTTCAGCAACTGGACAATTGAGTGTTGCGCCTACAACAATTTCAAGCCCCTTGGGTGCGCGTGTAGGATCTCCAGCAACAGTTCCCGGCGGAAGTACAACCGCTACATATAACGTAAAAAATCTTTATAGCATTGTCTTTACACCTGGTTACGTTATAGATAAAGACCGTTTGGCCTACTTAAAGCTAGGTTACTCTGGCACCACTATTGGTTTATCGGGTCCTACCCTTGCTTATCAAACAACGAACTTATCGGGATACACGGTTGGTCTGGGATACAAGCAGATGTTTACTGAGTCCCTATATGCTTTTGGGGAAGTTAATTATGCGTCTTACGGAACCAAATCATTATCAGCAACGTTGACTAATGGAACGGTCCTCAATGGAATGACCATTAGCGGTAATGGTTCGGATGTATTGGTTGGTGTAGGTTACCGTTTTTAATATCGGTATTGCGTGATGAAAAGCCCTCGCCCTGAGGGCTTTTTCTTTCCAAAGATTCATGGATTAATTATTTCACTGTCGTCTATTTCAGAGTATCTTAACTATGATGAATCCCAGTAAACCTTGGTTAAAGAACTATCCTGAAGGTGTTCCTTATGAGGTCAATATTTCTGCTTATTCATCTTTAGTGGAAATGTTTGAAGAGTCTTTTGCTCGCTACCCAAATCGCAATGCTTGTGAATACATGGGTAAGTTCATGACCTACAGAGAATTGGACTATCTCTCCAAGAATTTTGGTGCCTATCTTCAAGGCTTGGGATTAGAGCCGGGGGCACGTATAGCAATCATGCTTCCCAATATCTTGCAGTTTCAAATATCTATGCTGGCAATTTTGCGAGCGGGATTTGTGGTGGTTAATGTCAACCCTTTATATACGGCCCGAGAGTTGGAGTATCAGTTAAAAGATAGCGGCGCCTCAGCTTTAATTATCTTGGAAAATTTCGCACACGTTTACGAGCAAATTGTTGCTGCGGTTCCTCTTAAAAAAACTGTCGTCACAAGCCTTGGCGAACTCATTGGGATTAAAGGTACGGTAGTAGATTTTGTGGTACGAAAAGTTAAGAAAGCTGTCCCTAGCTGGAATCTACTCCACGAGAAATTCGGGGATGCCTTGCATAAGGGCTCCAGCATGCACCTAACGCCACCCAATATATCTTTAGATGACATTGCCTTTTTGCAATACACGGGTGGAACTACTGGTGTATCTAAAGGAGCAATTCTTTTACATCGAAACATTCTTTCAAATGTTTTACAAACGGAATTATGGTTAGAGCCTGGGTTGCGCCATAGATCGATTGAGCAATTGATTTTCTTATGCGCCTTACCCATGTATCACATCTTTGCGCTCACGGCTTGCGCTTTATTTGGAATGCGCAAAGGTGGCCTGCTGATTCTCGTCCCCAATCCTCGTGATATTGATGGTTTTATTAAACTTTTGGACAAGCATCCCAA
>Ga0364921_10149_pt1 | contig 13025 bp, 14 predicted proteins | sample ExccelJu500001D3_2_FD_206956 | JGI IMG/M metagenome (GOLD analysis project Ga0364921, IMG submission 206956) | Enriched cells from Trout Bog Lake Hypolimnion, Wisconsin, USA - BchlTB.June20.5000.01.D3 | ecosystem: Environmental > Aquatic > Freshwater > Lake > Hypolimnion/Profundal zone | place...
GCCTATATTATTTTTCATATTTGGCGATCACCCTTACCCAAGGTAGAAACAATCCTATTAATTAAGGCGGTTATATATGGAGTGAGCGCTGACACACTTGTTATGCATTTAGGCTTACTAGACTTTCAAGATGAGTGGCCAAGCCCCTTTGTCTCTCCCTTATGGATGTGGGTTCTATGGGCCCTAGTCGCTAGCACTATCAATGGATCGCTTTCTTGGTTGAGGGGTAGGCCAATTCTTGGAGCAGTCCTGGGGGCAATTTGTGGCCCAATGTCTTATGAGGCTGGGATATGCATGGGAGCAGGATCCTGGGGTCCTGGCGGCCAAATAATGGGATTCATCATCATTGGGGTTATTTGGGGTGTTGCAATACCACTGTTCTTTTATTGGGATAGAACGCCTTTGGAACAAGGTTTCGTCAAAAATCCGTAATTTCTTCAAAAAAGTTACTTGCAAAGAGTACTGTTTTTATATACAGTAACTTCTAAGTTGTTAGACAGTAGAAGAAAATTCGGAAATAAGCCCAATACATAGCGAAAAGGAATCAAAAAATGGCCTTGGATGAAAAAAGAAAATCAGCCTCCTCAGAATTTGAGGGAATGAGTGGAGATAAGCAAAAAGCATTAACGGCGGCCTTGGCGCAAATTGAGAAGCAATTTGGCAAGGGCTCAATCATGAGATTGGGCGACGCTGAAATTAATCAAGATGTTCAGGTAGTCTCTAGCGGTTCTCTTGGCTTGGACATAGCTTTGGGAGTTGGCGGTATAGCGCGTGGCCGTGTCATTGAGATTTACGGTCCAGAGTCATCGGGGAAAACAACATTAACTTTGCATGCCATTGCAGAAATGCAAAAGCTAGGCGGAACTTGCGCATTTATTGATGCAGAACATGCACTAGATGTTCAATATGCCTCCCGCTTAGGTGTGGACGTCAATAATTTATTGATTTCTCAGCCAGACACTGGCGAGCAAGCATTAGAAATTGCGGATGCATTGGTGCGCTCAGGTTCGATCGATTTAATCGTGATTGACTCAGTAGCCGCCTTGGTTCCAAGAGCGGAGATTGAAGGTGATATGGGTGATTCATTGCCAGGCTTGCAGGCCCGCTTAATGAGTCAAGCCTTGCGTAAGTTGACTGGTGCCATTAAGCGTACCAACACAACTGTGATTTTCATTAACCAGATTCGTATGAAGATTGGTGTAATGTTTGGATCCCCAGAAACCACGACTGGCGGTAACGCCCTTAAGTTCTACGCCTCTATGCGTTTAGATATTCGCCGCATTGGTAGCATCAAGAAGGGCGATGAGATTGTTGGCAACGAGACCCGCGTCAAGGTTGTGAAGAACAAGGTTTCTCCACCATTCCGCGAGGCGATCTTTGACATCATGTATGGCGCTGGTATTTCAAGAGAAGGCGAAATCATCGATATGGGCGTTGAGGCCGATATCGTTGAGAAATCAGGCTCTTGGTATAGCTACAACGGCGACCGTATTGGTCAAGGTAAAGACAATGTGCGTGAGTTCTTAAAAGAGAATCCAGCAATCGCTCAAGATATCGAAGCAAAAATTCGTGCAAAGTTAGGCGTGAAAGCCGGGTCAGCCGTAGTGAGTGATGTGCTGAGCGCAGAAGAGGAAGTCGAATAGTTCGATGTCAGAACTAGGTAGTAAAACTAAACAAAGCCCGAGTCTTAAAGCTCGGGCTTTGCGTCTTTTATCTTTACGTGAATACAGCCGGAAAGGCTTGGCAGCAAAATTAGAAGAATCTGCCGCAAGGTATGCCAAGCTTTCATCAAAAGAGGGTGAACAAGAGTCAGATGTTATTGGTAAGCCCGTGACTCTGCAAATTCAAGAAGTGTTAGATGACTTTGAGGCTAGAGGTTGGCTCTCAGATGAGCGCTTTGCCGAGGCGCTAGTGCGACGCAGGAGTGAGCGATACGGAGCGCGCAAGATACAAGATGAACTGCAAAGAGCTGGGGTCGATAGCGATAAGGCAGCTGAGTTGATCCAAGGGTTGCGGGAAACTGAATATCAGCGGGCCAAAGAGCTTTGGCTAAAAAAATTTGGCACACTAGGTCAAGAGCAAAAAGAGCGGGCAAGGCAATATCGCTTCTTGGCTTCCAAGGGATTTAGCTCTGAGGTGGTGTCAAAAGTCCTCGGCGGGCGTTTTGACTAGGGCAAGTACGGATTAGTGAAGCGTAATTGCCGCGTTGCAGCATGCTAGACTTACAGAGTCGGTAAAACCGGTCTCATTTATACAAAAAAGCTAGGTTTAGCGCATAAAGGGTAAATCTGAGATTCAGGTCAAATCGGCTTTATTTATCCTCATCGCTTGCTAAAAAGATACCGTTTCTGGAGTCATTATGAAAATTCATGAGTACCAAGGCAAAGAACTTCTGCGCCAATTTAATGTGCCTGTTCCAAATGGCATTCCTGCATTTAGTGTTGATGAGGCAATTAAAGCTGCCGAAAAGCTAGGCGGTCCAATTTGGGTTGTCAAAGCGCAGATTCATGCAGGTGGTCGCGGTAAAGGTGGCGGTGTGAAATTAGCCAAGAGCATGGATGAAGTGAAAAAATATGCTTCTGAAATTTTGGGCATGCAGCTCAAGACACATCAAACAGGACCAGAAGGTCAAAAAGTAAATCGCCTTTTGATTGAAGATGGCGCAGATATCAAAAAAGAGTATTACTTTAGTATCGTTACGGACCGTGCAACACAGAAGAATGTGATCATGGCTTCTAGCGAAGGTGGAATGGATATCGAAGAAGTTGCTGAGTCCCATCCAGAAAAAATTATTAAAGTATTTGTTGATCCATTGATTGGTTTAACAGATGCTGATTGCGACATCGTAGCTAAAGGCATAGGCGTTCCAGACGCTTCAATCCCGATGGCGCGTGATGTATTTAAAAACTTGTACAAGACCTATTGGGATACCGACGCATCATTGGTCGAGATCAACCCATTGATTCTCGAAGGTAATGGGAAGATCAAGGCCCTTGACGCTAAATTTAACTTTGATCCCAATGCTTTGTATCGTCATCCAGAGATCGTTGCTTATCGCGATATCGATGAAGAAGACGCAGCAGAGATTGAAGCTTCGAAATTTGACCTCGCTTACATCTCTTTAGATGGCAACATTGGCTGCTTGGTGAACGGTGCAGGTTTGGCGATGGCAACTATGGACACGATTAAGTTGTTTGGCGGCGAGCCAGCTAACTTCTTGGATGTAGGTGGTGGCGCTACAGCAGAAAAGGTCACTGAAGCTTTCAAGATCATGCTCAAGAACAAAAGTGTAGAAGCAATTTTGGTTAACATCTTCGGCGGCATTATGCGATGTGACGTGATTGCCGATGGCGTGGTTACAGCATGTAAAGCAGTGAACTTAACTGTGCCTTTGGTTGTGCGCATGAAGGGTACAAACGAAGAACTTGGCAAGAAGATTCTTGCTGACTCTGGTTTGCCAATTATTAGCGCCGATTCAATGGCTGAAGCTGCTACTAAGGTAGTTGCTGCTGTTGCCAAAAATAAATAATCAAGGAATTTCAATATGTCTATTTTGATTAATAAAAACACCAAGGTCATTACACAAGGTATTACCGGTAAGACTGGTCAGTTTCATACTGAAAAATGTCAGGAATACGCTAACGGCAAAAATTGTTTTGTTGCTGGTGTAAATCCTAAAAAAGCTGGCGAGTCCATTTTTAATATCCCCATTTACGGCACTGTTAAAGAGGCTGCTCAGCAAACTGGCGCAACTACTTCTGTAATCTATGTTCCGCCTCCCGGTGCTGCTGCTGCGATTTGGGAGGCAGTAGACGCTGACCTCGACTTCGTTATTTGCATTACTGAAGGTATTCCAGTGCGTGACATGCTTGAAGTGCGTAACAAGATGCGCGCAAAAGAAGCTGCTGGCGGTAAAAAGACTTTATTGCTTGGTCCTAACTGCCCAGGCATCATTACTCCAGACGAAATCAAGATCGGCATCATGCCAGGGCATATTCATAAGAAAGGCCGCATCGGTGTTGTTAGTCGTTCCGGTACCTTGACTTACGAAGCAGTTGGTCAGTTGACAGCAATTGGCTTAGGTCAATCAACAGCAGTTGGTATTGGTGGAGACCCAATCAACGGGTTAAAGCACATTGACATCATGCGTATGTTCAACGAAGACCCAGAAACCGATGCCGTCATCATGATTGGTGAAATCGGTGGACCAGACGAGGCTGAAGCAGCTCGTTGGTGCAAAGAAAACATGAAGAAACCAGTGGTTGGCTTTATTGCTGGCGTAACTGCGCCTCCTGGGAAGCGTATGGGCCATGCCGGCGCATTAATTTCCGGTGGTGCAGATACTGCTGATGCCAAGCTCGCCGTAATGGAAGAGTGTGGCTTCAAAGTAACTAAGAACCCATCTGAGATGGCTGCTTTATTAAAAGCTATGTTATAAATTTCTTTGGCAAAAGTGACGTATTAATATAAATACGAATAACTACAGCCCCTCGTGGGGCTGTAGTCATATAAATGAAAATGGAGACAATATGGATTTAAGTTCCGGAAGTTTTTGGTTTGCATTGGGATCAATTATTCTCACGAATATCTTGCTCTCTGGCGATAACGCAGTGGTGATTGCTTTGGCTTCACGTGCTTTACCTAAAGCGCAGCAAAAATTAGCCATGATCTGGGGTAGCGTTGCCGCTATTGTGATTTTGGTTTGCTTTACTTATTTGGCGGTTACCCTTTTAAAACTTCCTTTCATTAAGGTGTTTGGTGCATTTTTATTGATCTATGTCGGTGTCAAGTTGATGTCCGAGGGTGACGAAGATCCCGACACAGCCTCTCAAGCTAGCTTATGGGATGCTATTAAGACAATTTTGATCGCTAACTTAGTGATGAGTTTAGATAACGTGATTGCAGTAGCTGCTGCAGCTCAAAAGGCTCCTGAAGGTGCTCGTTTGTTTTTGCTTTGCTTAGGTCTTGGCGTGAGCGTTCCAGTGATCATTTTTGGAAGCGCAATGTTAATCAAGCTAATGGAGCGTTTTCCCGCAATTATTGTGATGGGTGCGGGATTGCTGGGAATGTTAGCTGGCGATATGTTTGTGGAGGAGCCTTTTATTCATCAACTAGTATTGTCTAGTTTTGGTGAAGTTGAGGAGTTTTTCCAGGTGGCAGGCGTTGTGATAGTAGTTGGTTTGGGCTTGTATTTAAAAAAGAGAAATCAAAAAAAACTTGTTCATTAGTCATTTACCCTGCTCAGAAAAAAGAAAAGCCGACCCTAAAAGTCGGCTTTTCTTATGCCTAACACTCTAGATTAATGAAGGTATAGACTGGAGTATGAGGATTTAACCCCTCAGGAGCTAGGAATGGAAATAATGCAAATCAATCCGAAACAAGACCAAGATCAGCTGGCAAAGCAAGATGCTGGCTTTACCTTAATTGAAGTGATGGTGGTAGTTGCCATCATTGGAATTTTGGTGGCTGTTGCCGTTCCACAATATCAAGATTACATCGCACGCAGTCGTGTGGTTGAGGGCATGAATTTATCCTCCAGTGCAAAGCTAGCCGTAACGGAAGCTTTTGCGAGTCGTGGCACCGTTCCTATGGATGAGGCAACCAGCGGTTCGTTTACCTTCGCACCTACTCGTAGCGTGAAATTAATTGAAGTAACCCCATCAGGTGTCATAGCAATTGATTATCAAATTAGCGTAGCACCAGAAGGTAAAAATACATTACATCTTGTGCCAACAAATGAGCCTGATGCTAATGTGCCTAAGCCACTCGATCTCTCTAAACCAGAGGGCTCAACTTGGGCTGGTGGTTGGTCATGCAGATCTACCGAAACCAATCTCTTGTCTCAACTGCTGCCATCTGAGTGCAGGATTAGTAAGTAAGCAAAAACAAGGAATAAAGAAAGCACAAAGCCACCCTTGGGTGGCTTTTTAATGGAGCAGACACAAGCCTAGTTCATCCAGACTTCCATTCCCCGGACTTCCCACCACTTTTTTCTAAGAGTTTTATTTCTCCCATCACCATTCCTCGATCAACGGCTTTCGCCATGTCATAAATTGTGATGAGGGCGACCTGGACTGCGGTGAGCGCTTCCATTTCCACGCCGGTAGGGCCAGTGGTTTCTGCTCTCACTTGGCAAGCGATGCTACTTTCCGCTTTGTTGAGTTGGAACTCTAGGCTAACGTGGGTGAGGGCTAGTGGATGGCATAGTGGAATAAGGTCTGAAGTCCTTTTTGCCGCCTGAATGCCAGCAATACGGGCAATACCGAGAACATCACCCTTTTTATGAGTTCCAGCATCAACCATATTGAAGGTTTCTGGGAGCATCGTAATCCTGCCTGTAGCAATAGCAATGCGATGGGTATTGGGTTTATCGCCAACATTTACCATATGGGCTTGGCCGCTAGAATCAAAATGAGTTAGTTTGTTCATGGGATAAGTTTTACCATATAGGGATGGAAGTCATAAAGACATCAGATTTGCCGGTATCTCGGCCTTCAGTATTTAAGCGTATTTTGGCGTATCAGCTGATTCTAGCGCTAGCTTGGTCTGGAATTGGCACTACTTTTGCTGCCTCAGCTACGCCAGTAGTGGCTGGAGATGTTTCTGTCCAAGGCGATTCAGCTGCTCAGCAAAATATTGGTAGAGCAATGCAGTCTCCAGAGGCGCGTTCTTCAAATTTGCCAAATCGCAATACCCTCCAGAGTCAGCCAACGATTGTGTTGCCGGATATGGGCGACCCAGGTGGCGATTCTTTAAGTCGAGTAGATGAGCGCAAATATGGCGAAATGATCATGCGCCAGATTCGGCCGGATGCAGATTATTCCAATGACTTGCCTATTTATGACTTTTTAAACCAGATGGAGCGCCGTTTATTGCAAGCGGCCAAGAAGGCGCAATTGGGCGGTGCAAATGAGCAAGGTAGTGGCGCTTACAACTTTGAAGTGTTTGCTGTTAAAGACAGCAGTATTAATGCGTTTGCTTTACCTGGTGGGTTTATTGGCTTTCATACAGGTTTGATTGTGAATGCAGAGTCAGACTCTGAAGTGGCATCTGTAATGGGCCATGAAACGGGCCACGTTCTGCAACGCCATTTGGCGCGCCAAATGGATAAGCAAGGGATGAATACCATGATTGCGCTTGCAGGAGTGCTGCTCGGTGCATTGGCTGCCTCTCGAAATCCTGGCGCTGCCGCTGGTTTAATGCAGGGGGGTCAAGCATTAGCAATTAGCAACCAATTGTCCTACTCACGAGATGCTGAGCGAGAAGCGGATCGCGTCGGCTTTCAGATTCTAGATACCAGCGGTTATGACGTTAATGGCGCACCTAGCTTCTTCCAGCGCTTACAAAAAGCCACCGGCATTATGGATCACGGCGTTCCAGCCTATGTGCGCACTCACCCTTTAACAACAGACCGGATTGCAGATATGCAAGACCGGGCGCGCACTGTGGCGCCAAGAACCGTGCCAACAGCCGTTGAATTTTATTTTATTAAAGCGCGTGCCCGCATGGAACAGTCAGGCACAACCAGTGGGATGTATGACCTGAAAAATCAATTTGAAAGTTTGAGCAAGCAAACTGAACCTGGAAAGCAGATGGAAGGTTTTTATGGCCTAGCTTTGACTGCGCAGCGCCAAGGTAAGATCGATCAAGCTGAAGTCTATCTGCAGCAGGCTAGAAATATCGCACATGCATCAAGTGCGCCAGGATCCCCAATTCAGAGACAGAGCTTGTCTTTAGATATCACCTCTTCTGAGTTAGCTTTGGCAAAAGGTAAAAATGAAGAGGCGCTGCAAATTGCACAAGCCACTTTGAAGGCTTATCCACTGTCCTATGCGGCGGGAGCTGCGATGGTCAATGCCTATCTTAAATTGGGTCGTACCAATGATGCGATTGCTTGGCTAAAGGCCCGTACCAGATCTCAAGCTAATGAAGTGGTTTGGTGGGGCATGTTATCCAATGCATACGATCAAGCCAAGAATGTGCCAATGCGCCATTACGCCCTGGGTGAGAAATATGCGCTTGAAGGTGCGTGGCCTGCTGCAATCGAACAACTTAAAATTGCTAGGTCTTCTGGTGGTTCTGATTTTTATCAGAACTCCACCATTGATGCACGCTTAAGAGAGATGCAAAGACAGTATCAAGAAGAGCTTAGGGAGCAGGCGAAAAAAAGCCCAATGGGCTAGACCCTAGTCCTTTGGTTTTTTAACAAAGCCAAAGCATTCACTCAGTTCATCGGAGTGAATGGGATCTAGAGGAAGCGTCTCTCCATGCCAACTCCAGGAACCTCCAAAGCTGCAGGCTTCCTCGCGCAGTTTGGCTAGATCTGCAAATAAATCTAAGTCGTGATCATGTAAGAGCGCAATGCTTGAACATTCTATTTGGATAAAGTTATTTGAGGTATTTTCTGCATCAGCACTTTCGTCAGCAGTGTTCTTTACTAGCCCGGTGATGTAAATATTTCCAGACTCATCGCTTAATGCACCCTGTGGTTTAAAGGAAGATTGACACTGAGTCAGAAGATTTGGTTCTGCATCTGTTGGAATGATGCGCACAATCCATGGTGTCGCATCTAGAGTAATGAAGACGCGCTGCGGCCCATTCTGAAAAAAATATCTTCCCTTTGTATCGCAGGCGTAGTTGCGTGCGATGAACTCATTCAAGGCTGTATGCTGAATAGCGTTTCCAGGTAAGTTGTTTGCTTGTGCGAACTCATCACGCATGCGCCACTGACCGCGACGATCTAAGGCAAGCCAACCAAAGCAATGTGGCACATTGGGCCACTTGATGAGCGAGCGAAGAACTTGCTCATCCATTATTTATTTAGTGCAGTCCGTGAGGTGTGGAGGGTGCATCAAAGGTTTCATCGGTTGAATGGCTGGCATGTAGGTGAGCAATGCGCCAACCTTGACTATCTTGAAGCAATACGAGGGTGATATTCAAGAAGAAGGCAGTTTCTATTTGATCTGGTCCCAGGTGAACCGCCTCTGTAGTGTCATAGATTGCTGCGCCTAAGATGGTGTGGCTAATGCAAGCAATAGGTTCCAGAAACAGAGCTTGCTTTGCAAGTAAACGTTCTAAGCCTTTGCGGATTTCAGCATGACCACTAAGTCTATGGCCTTCAGGCAATACGCAAGTGATGGAGTCATCATCTAGCCAAATATCTAGCGCACCCTTAACGTCGCGGAGCCGCAAAGCATCTCTCCAAGCATCTACCACTTCATCAGCATTGTGAAAGAGTCTTGCAAGTTTTGACATGGCTTACTTTCTGGGGAAAAGTTAGTAATTAATATAGCGTCTTGATAGTACTAAATACTTGTTCTGGTGTGATGTCTTTTAAGCACTTTAAGTGGCCTAGTGGGCATACTCTTTTATGACAGGGACTACACGGTAGATTAAGCCAGAGCACTTTTGCTTGATCGGAGAGTGGCGGCGTGTGATGTGGGTCGCTGGATCCAAAGATGGCTACCTGAGGAGTTCTTAGCGCTGCAGCAATGTGCATTAGACCAGAATCATTGCTAACCACGGCCTGGCTCATGTTGATCAAGGCAATAGCCTCATCTAAAGAAGTGTTGCCGCACCAGTTATGAATATTCGACAAGTTAGGTGCGTGCAGTTGAATATTTTCAGCCAAGGCGTGATCACTTTTACTACCTAGCAAAATGATGTGGCTATCTGGGTTATTGGCAGAAAGTTCTTGTGCAAGCTTTGCAAAATGCTCGGTAGGCCAGCGTTTCGTAATGCCATACTCCGCACCGGGGCAAAACACGTAGACTGCCTGCGGGTTGATATTGACGTCCCGAAGTTTTTTTGTAACGGATTGTTTTGCTTGCTCCAAAACATTGAGCGTGGGTATATTTGAGTTATTCCGCACTTTTTCTGGTGGGGACTCTTCATCTAGAAGACTTGCTAATGCTAAGTAGTGCTCCACCATTGGTGGGCGATTTACTTTGCTTGGGTTGGGCAGTGAGAAGTTAATCAAACCAAAGCGCAGTTCGCCGCGATAGCCAATGCGAAACGGAATATTGGCTAGCCAAGGTATGAGGGCTGATTTCAGGCTATTAGGCAATACAAAACAGATGGTGTATTGATTAGATTGCAGTTGCTTAGCTAGTTGCTGACGTAGATTCCACTGCAGTTGTTTGTGCTCTAACTTGGCTTCAATAACTTCATTGACTTCTGAACAGGCTCGATAGATTGGAGCAACCCAACTGCTTGCCAGAACATCAATCTGTGAATCAGGGTATGAGGCTTTCAGCTCTGCTAGTAGCGGCTGAGACATAACGGCATCCCCAATCCAGTTGGGGGCGATGATCAGAATACGGCGCATGTAATGTATCCCGATGCAGCACCCCAGATTGCTGAGGGGTGCTGATGAGCTTTAGTGCCCGTGTGGCGCAGTGCCAGGGATGAGTTTGTAATCAGCGCCACAATACGGGCACTTCGCTTCACCTGTTTTAGTAATATCTAGAAAGACGCGTGGATGCGAGTTCCAGCCGGGAGTGCTATTGGTTGGGCAATGCAATGGCAAATCTTTGCCATCCACCATTACAACTTGAGCTTGAGTCATATTCCGGTTCCTAATTACTGTAGTGATTACTTAACGTAGGTGAGCCAAGACTTGTATTGATCGCTTCTACCGTAGACAGCATCAAAATACGTTGCTTGAATCTGGGTGGTGATTGGGCCACGTGTGCCATCACCAATAATGCGGTCGTCCAGTTCGCGAATAGGCGTTACTTCAGCAGCAGTGCCGGTGAAGAAAGCTTCGTCAGCTGAATACACTTCATCTCGAGTAATGCGCTTCTCACGAACTTCATAGCCGAGATCTTTGGCGATCTGAATAATCGAGTCACGCGTAATGCCGTCTAGGCAAGAAGCTAGGTCAGGCGTGTAGACGATGCCATTGCGAACCATGAACATATTTTCGCCGGAGCCTTCAGAAACATAACCCTCTGTATCTAGAAGCAAGGCTTCGTCATATCCATTGGCGGTCACTTCTTGGTTGGCCAAAATGGAGTTGATGTAATAGCCGGATGCTTTGGCGCGCACTAGTGAGGAGTTCACAAAGTGACGGGTAAAGGATGAGGTTTTTACGCGAATCCCTTTATTGAGGCCATCTTCACCTAAGTAGGCGCCCCATTCCCAAGCAGCAATGGCTATATGGATAGTGTTGCCTTTAGGCGAAATTCCCAGTTTTTGAGAGCCAATAAAGATGATGGGGCGGATATAGCAAGCTTCGAGCTTATTGCTATTTACTACCTCGATAATGGCGTTGGAGATCTGCTCTGGGGTGTATTCCATCGCCATTTGAAAGATCTTAGTGCCATTAAATAAGCGCTTAACGTGCTCTGGGAGGCGGAAAATCGCTGTGCCTTGAGGGGTTTTATAGGCGCGAATACCTTCAAAAACGCCCATTCCGTAATGGAGACTGTGGGTTAGCACATGAATATTAGCCTCACGCCAGGGAACTAACTTCCCATCGGACCAAATGAAGCCATCGCGGTCGGACATCGACATTTTCTCTACCTTTTGTGTCTGATAAATCGGGTTAATCGGGGCGACCCCACAGCTAGCCCTTTGGCTGAGACTGAGATGCGTCCAAGTCTTTATTGTAGAGCAGGGAGCGCCTAAGTTATTTGCTTCCTTTGGGGCTTTCGGGGCTAGACGATTTAGAATGGAGGATTCCCAATAAATCGCCTTATTTCACTGAATATCCCCCTATGCCGGACACCTTATTTAAAGTCAAACGCTTAAGTGATTTAACCGCTGCAGGCCTTCTTAAAGGAAAGCGGGTCTTAATCCGCGCTGACCTGAATGTGCCGCAAGACGAGGCGGGCAATATTACTGAAGACACCCGGATTAGGGCCTCCATGCCGGCAGTGCAGATGTGTTTGGATGCTGGCGCAGCAGTCATGGTGACTTCTCATCTAGGGCGTCCAACTGAGGGTCAATTTAAGTCGGAGGACAGCCTTGCTCCAGTGGCACATCGGATGGCTGAATTACTCAATCGCAAGGTGCCGCTGGTGAGTAATTGGGTGGATGGTGGGTTTGAGCTCAATCCTGGCGAATTGGTTTTGCTTGAAAACTGTCGCTTGAATGTAGGCGAGAAAAAGAATTCCGATGAGCTGTCAAAAAAGATTGCTGCACTCTGTGACGTGTATGTAAATGATGCATTTGGTACAGCCCATCGTGCTGAAGCAACCACCAATGGCGTAGCAAAGTTTGCACCGATTGCTTGCGCTGGTCCATTGATGGCTGCTGAGCTTGATGCTTTGAGTCGTGCCTTGGCAAGTCCTAAGCGCCCGCTAGTTGCGATTGTTGCTGGTTCTAAGGTGTCGTCTAAATTAACCATCTTGAAAGCATTGGCCGACAAAGTAGATGAGTTAATTGTTGGCGGTGGTATTGCCAATACTTTTATGTTGGCAAAGGGTCTTCCAATTGGCAAGTCTTTAGCTGAACCAGACTTAGTTGATGAAGCTCGGGAGATCATGGAGATTATGGAAAAGCGCGGCGCGCATGTACCTATTCCTGAAGATGTGGTGGTCGCCAATGAGCTCTCACCTTTGGCACGTGCTAACCGAGTCGCCGCAGATCAAGTAGCTGAAGATGACATGATTTTGGATATCGGTCCAAAGACCGCAGCGCGTTTATCAACTATGCTGGCTCACGCTGGCACGATTGTTTGGAATGGCCCTCTCGGCGTATTTGAGATTGATCAGTTTGGCGGCGGCACCAAGATGTTGGCTGCAGCTATTGCACATTCACCAGCATTCTCTATTGCTGGTGGTGGTGATACCTTGGCAGCAATTGCTAAGTATGGAATTCAGAATCAAGTGGATTACATCTCTACTGGCGGTGGTGCCTTCCTTGAATTTTTGGAAGGAAAAACCTTACCAGCCTTTGCAGTACTTGCTGAAAGAGCGAAAGACTAAATATGTTGAGAGCAACAAAAATCATTGCCACCTTAGGGCCGGCCTCTGAAAAGCCTGAAGTGTTGCGTGACATGATTCGTGCGGGTGTTGATG
>Ga0364921_10390_pt1 | contig 12767 bp, 13 predicted proteins | sample ExccelJu500001D3_2_FD_206956 | JGI IMG/M metagenome (GOLD analysis project Ga0364921, IMG submission 206956) | Enriched cells from Trout Bog Lake Hypolimnion, Wisconsin, USA - BchlTB.June20.5000.01.D3 | ecosystem: Environmental > Aquatic > Freshwater > Lake > Hypolimnion/Profundal zone | place...
CGGAATCGGCACATGGAACGGTCAGTACATGCAGATAGATAACCCTGTAAATGGGTTCATATCAAACAACATCTATCCAGGCTATGAATCCTATACATTTGGAGGATACCAGGAAAAATATAATGAGGTTTGGTGGTTTTTTTCGAGCACGGCCTCAATCATACCAAACAAATACGTTGTATGGTCAATAACAGACAATCTATGGAGTATTGGAAGTCTTACTCGAGGAGCCTGGAACACATCTTCAGTATTTGATAATGCGATACTTTCAGATGACGCAGGAGTCATTTATGAGCATGAGAATGGCTCACTGAGCGGTTCGAGTGGTATTGGTTCGTTAATCCCGTATTTACAGTCAGCTCCAAATGAAATTTCGGAAGGAGACAATGTCATGATGGTTGACAGGTTAATTCCGGACGAGCTTACAGTTGGAGCGGATATACTGACCTACACGATAAAATACTCCATGTACCCAACAGCGCCCATGCAGTCCACACCATCTTATCAGGTAAGTAATGGGAAAATAGATTTAAGAGTAACTGCCAGGCAAATGGCTATTCGTGTTGATGGTGTTACGGATGCTGATTTCAGTATTGGAGTTTTGCGTGCAAATGTTGTTCAGCGAGGGTCACGATGATTCTGCCATATATCCCAAAAGAATACGATCAGTTGACGTTCACAAACGCATTGACAGGGATAAATGATCAGCTTGACAACATCCAAACGTCAATAGATGCCATCAATTCCTCATCTAACTCAACGACAACAACAAGCTCGGTATCGGCAAACGATCCTGTTGTTTTGGGCATTCTGAATCAGATAAACATTCTCGGAACCAGCCTTCAGTCGTTATTTGATTCACTGGCAGCTTATGCAAACAAGTATGGCGCAAGTATTCAGACATGGCAGACTACCCTTCAAACAACATCCGAATCGTTTGCACGGAAGATTAGTGTTGTTACTGCTGGATTGAATGGAAACACAGCCGGAATAATGGATATACAGTCCGCTCTCGTTGATCTGAGAAGTTCAACTGCGGAACAGATAAATCTTCTACAATCAACGTTTAATCAGAGCGTTTCAACAATAAGCACAACGCTTACTACGCTGGCGACTAATGATTCAGCGATATCCAGTACGGTTACAACTCTATCCGCTCAGGTAAATAATCCAACAACAGGGCTTGCGGCAACAGCAGCCAATGTATCAGCAGAATCAACGGCAAGAGCATCGGCAGATTCAGCGATATCCAGCACAGTCTCAACCCTTTCCGCTTCGGTTATATCTCGGCCAAACCTGTGTCCAGACGTAGATCAATGGATACCTGCCGGTTACGGTATGGCGGTCTCGATAAATGGGTGGGGAAACGTCATGACCTCCAATACGTCGGGAAACGGGACCTTAATGCTGGCATCTACCCCTAATATCCCTTGCTTCGCAACGCAACCATACGTCATTAGTGGCGACAGTTTGCTGTTCACCACCAACCCTGCTGAAGATCATGTGTATTTCGATCTTCAGTTTTATAATGGTTCAGGAACGCTTCTCCTCGACGGGCCTCAGAGCGATCTGTACGGCTATCATAACTTCTCGATGGATAATTCCCATCGAAGCGCCATAGCGATACAGGTAACAGCTCCGTCAGGGTCGAACTATATGGTCGGTAGATTCGTGATGGTTGCGTCAGGAACAATCACGTCTGTTGGGTTTCGAATGCCGAAGATTGAGCAGGGAACACTTCCTGCAACAACCTACAGCCCTGAAGGCCAAATAAACACAAATTCGGCTTCAATTATTAATGAAGCATCTGCAAGGGCAAGCGGGGATTCAGCGATATCCAGCACAGTCTCTACGTTAAGCACGACTGTTTCAGGGCATACATCAACCCTATCGACATACGGGTCGTCTATAAATGGACTTCAGGCGTTGTATGGCGTAAAGCTTGACGTTAACGGGTATGTGTCTGGGTTTGTCATGAATAATGGCAGCAATTATTCGACGTTCAAGATCAATGCAGATGACTTCGAAATAATAAAACCAGGTGCAACGTCAGCAACCTTTCAGGTTGAAGGCGGTCAAGTGAAGATTAACGGCCAATTACTGATTTCTGGCAGTACTGGAACCACCCAGATATCAACAGGAGCAGTTACAGGGATAGCCTCCGCCTACACAGCGGGAACGCTGTTGAATAGCGATGGCTCTACACTTACTGCTCAAAGCGTTAATTACACAAACGTCACCGGAAATGTTTTAATTCAGTTCTGCTGCACGATTAATGGCACGATTCCTACCGAATTACAGCCTTCCCCGAATCTCTTTATCGTAATAGACTCGACAACTATTTATCAGTGCCCATGCTTATTCACAGTCACAGGGAGCACCATTAATGTAAGCGGACAGCTTACTTTCTCTACTTTACTCCCAGGAGGAGCAAATTCTTTTTACTTAAATATACAGACTACGTGTTCCAACCGATCATTAACAATCATTGAACTAAAGCGATGAATTATATCGTCTACAAGACGGCGACGGGAGAAATCTTAAGGACAGGGCAATGCCCTGGGCCCGTAACGATAACCGCGTATGATGAAAATAAGATGCCATACGAAAAGCTGATAAATGAAGGGCAGCACTCACAGCAAGCTCGTTCCGGAGAAAGCGTTATTGAAGGGATTGCCAATGATGAGAAACAATACATAAAAGACGGTATTGTCACTGATTACACGGCAGATCAACTCATTGCAAAATCCTCTGTACCGTACGGCTATGAGTGGGATATAAAAATCATGTCTGCTGTCAAAAAGCTGTCTGACGATGAAATAGTTAGATACCTCGCAACTCAAGCAAGATCAACAAGAGATAAACTACTATCCGATTGCGAGTGGACACAGACAAATGATCAAGTGCCAGAAACTAAAAAAAAGTGGGTTCCCTATAGGCAAGCATTAAGAGATTTGCCAGCTCAATCCGGATTTCCACTTGAAATTGTATGGCCGGAGAAGCCAGAATGAGCGCATATTATCCGGAAAAGCTTAAGGGTTCGTGGGATTTCGCAAAAGGAATCATAGAGAAGGCTACACAGTATGGCGTCTATTCCATTGAGCAAGTCGAAGAAAAGGTGCTTAATCTGAAATGGTGTTTATGGTGTGGTGAAAAATCCGCAGTAGTCACTGAAGAATGGATAGGCGATTTAGGCAGGTGCGTGACAATAAATTTTGCTGGCGGGGATATATCAGAACTCTTGGTAATGTATGAAAATATTGAACTCGCAGCGCGTTCTGCAGGATGTGTAAAAATTTTCATCTCAGGACGGTCTGGGTGGAAGCGAGTTTTCAGAGACAAGGGGTTTAAGGACGAAAACTTAATAGGAAAAGAATTATGAGCAAAGGCGGAAGTACGACACAAACCCAGCAAACAACCATAGATCCTGCTGTGCAGGCTCAGTGGAACAATATTTATGGCATGGCGAGTAATGCAGCGAGTACGCCATACAGTTACACAGCACCCCTTGCTGCTCCGTTAAGCTCCGCTCAGAATCTCGGCATATCGAATGCTACGACGAACGCCAATAATGCGCAGAACGTTAATGGGTATGGCCTATTATCAGGCCTAATGGGTCAGAATGCTGGAACGGTAGCGGGCTCAAACCTGTCGCAGTATATGAACCCATATACGCAGAACGTCATTGATACGACAAATTCGGAGCTGCAGAGACAGAACACTATTGCCAATCAAGGGAATGGAGATAACGCCATTGCTGCTGGTGCTTTTGGTGGTGATAGATTAGGTGTACAGAACGCAGAGACGAATCGTGGATACGCCCAAGTTATGGCGAATACGGACGCGGGACTTAACCAGGCTAATTTTACCAACGCTCAGTCAATGGCGAATCAGGACATTCAGAACACACTCGCCCAACAGACACTCGGAACACAACAGGCAGGACTTGGAATAAACGCCCAACAACAAGCACAAAACAGCTTGTTTGGAATGGGAAATACTGCACAAGCAACACAGCAGAACGCGCTGTCTACTGCTTATCAGAATTATCTCTATGGCCTTCTTTACCCACAACAAGCGGCTTCAGGGCTCGCGAGTACAATGAAAGGTCAACCATATAACACAACAACTACAGCCCAAACTCCATATTATACAAATCCATTAGCAGGGATATTAGGAGGAACTCTTGCTGCTTCAACACCGCTCGGTGGGGTTGGAGGAACTTCTCTTCTTGGTGGTATCGGTAATTTACTCGGTATTTAAAAATCTGACATCATGGGACTACTTGACATAAATTATGCTGATCCTCAGACGCAAGGCTTACTCGGAATAGCTCAAGGTCTCCTTGCTGCATCCGCGCCATCCCGCATGCCTGTAGGAATAGGGCAAGTGATTGCACAAGGTTTGGCAGGAGGTCAGCAGGGGTATCAGCAGGGTATTCAGAATCAGCAGCAAGCCATACAGATGAATATGGCGCGCCAAAAAATGGCGTTCCTTAATGATTTAATGAATAGCGGCCAACAGTCAAGCGCGCAGCAACCGACAGGATATGATTTAATGAATTACGGTCAACAGTCAAGCGCGCAGCAACCGACAGGATATTCTGCGAATAATGAAGAGAATTCACAAGAACCTGCACCCTTTCAGTCTTCCGCCCTAAATCCTATGTCCATAAATCCTGATTATGGAATGCAGCTATTACAAAAAATACAGCCTCAACAAGCGCAACCAGATCAACCGTCATCGCAGGGCAATTCAGGAGGATTAGCAAGTATGCCTCTCGACAAGCTCGTGGGAGCAATATCATATGGTTTTTTGCCTAAAGACGCATTGGACGCATGGAAGGTGGCTAATTTTGGGAATGCTGTAAGAGAGGGAAGCATGATTCAGAATGCAGATGGATCCATATCAGCAACCCCAAAAGTTCCTGAGGGAATGCAATACGATCCAGCAACGAGGTCATATTCATGGATACCAGGGTATAACACAGGAAAAGCAGCAACGGCTGCTCTTGGGAAAAACCTTGAAGCTTTCAATTCAGTGGATCCAAAAACGGGAATGGTCGTCAGAAATGTTCCGACCGATAATAACGGGCAAGCATATTCTCCACAAACTGGCAGTTATACCGGAACAGGTTACTATTCACCATCTGATACAGGAAGCTACTCAGGAAATGGAGCAATTGTAGGGCTCAATCCCTCATCTGTCGCTGGAAATACCGAATACCAAACAAATACCGCGAAATCAGCGTCAAATGAGTATAACGCTATACAGGATAATGCCATTTCTGCTAGAACAAATATTGCTAAATACCAGCAGATCCAGCAGCTTCTCGCAGATCAAAACGGAGGAAAGCTTGCTCCAGACCAATATGATATTCAAAGTGCAGCAAAATCGCTTGGATTCAATATAGGCCCTGGGAATATTGCAAATAAAGACGCAGCAAAAGCGCTGGCAACAAGCATGGTGCCGGATTTGATAAAAAATGCCGGAATCACCAGGATGACGGACAATGAAGTCTCATTATTTAATCAGGTAACTCCGTCATTAGCCAACACGCCTGGCGGAAGAAATCTTATAGCACAAAACGCCATAGCTCTTCTTAACAGGCAAATACAAACTGCAAATATGGCTCGACAGTGGCAGCAAAGGTTTGGAAGAATAGATACTCCTGACAGCTCAGGAAAAGGGTTTCAGGATTACATGAATATATGGACTCAGAAAAACCCAATATTTCAGAACCAGTAATGGATATTACAGGCTTAATATCACAAGAGGCGATTAACCAGGGCGTAGATCCTGACCTTGCTCTTCGTGTTGCGAACGCAGAGTCTGGATTCGATCAAGGAAAGGTAAGTGATGCTGGGGCTATTGGTGTGATGCAATTAATGCCTGGAACGGCTCAAGATCTTGGCGTTGATCCAAGCGATTTGGCACAGAATATAAGGGGTGGCATAAGTTACCTTAAGCAGCAGCTTGATAACTTCGGCAGTCCTGACCTTGCCGTTGCAGCGTATAATGCGGGACCTGGAAATGTAAGGCGTTCTGGAGGTATCCCAAATATTGCAGAAACAAGAAATTATGTCACAAAAGTTCTTGGTTCTCCAAATTCAAATGGGCCGCAACCTGAACAAACTCAGGCATCCGCTTTTTCTCCAAGCCAGGCAAAAACCCCTTCTGATGGTGCGGATATCTTTGGATTATCTCCTGGAGGGGTATCTCAAAATAATCAGAGCGAGCAAAATCAGCAACAAGATACTTCTGGTTCGACAGGAGCTGATATTTTCGGTTTGGATCCTGAAACAACAACTCCTCAGAATCAGCAAGCGCAACAAGGCAATATTTCCTATTGGGACGGTTCCCATGATATCAAGGAGGGCGAATGGTATAAAGATGCTAATGGAAACGCTCATCAGTGGAACTCAAAATATTACCAGTGGAGCCCTGTACCGGAACAGGGAAATGATAACCAACAGCAATCTTCCCCTGATAATCAATTAAATTTTGGTGATAGTTTCGTTAGGGGTTTAACAGATGTTGGTCAGGGAGCAGCCCAGCGAGCCATGCACTTGATGGACTGGATTAATACACATAATATTCCGCTTACCGATACTCCGTTAAGCACGGTATTGCCAAATATTGGAGCAATGACCGCTCCTTCGTTAGCTCCTTTGATGTCTGGAATTTCTCCTATTATGCCTGATATCATTGATAAGCTGACCAAAAATATGGGCCAAAATGATGCGGATATATCAAATAGCCTTAGGGATTACAACAAAGCGTATCAAACTCAAAATGGGTCTGATATAGACTGGGGAAGGATTTTAGGGAACGCAACGGCAGGACTTCCTTTAATGTCTATTCCTGGCGCAAATACGCTTTTCGGATCCGCTGCGATAGGAGGGGCTCTTGGTTCTTTCCAGCCGGTTGATACGCAGAACAGCGATTATGCAAGCCAGTCCGCTGGCAATATTGGTGGAGGATTGCTTGGTGGAATAGCAGGATATGGTGTTGGAAAGCTTGCAAACTCGATATTCCGACCAATGGGAAATCTTTCGCCATCTGAAAAAGCTGGTGTTGCGTTAGCTGATAAGATAGGTATAAACCTGACTCCAGGACAAAGGACTGGACAGCCAGGTCTCATGAGCATAGAAGATCAGTTGTCGAATATTCCTGGCGCGACGTGGTGGAAGAAGTCGCGTGTAACGGGAAATCAGTCAACGTTAAACACGCTTGCAGCAAAATCAATAGGCCAAGATGCAGATGCTATAACGCCAGATGTTCTCGGTGTAGCCAAGAATAACATAGGATCGCTCTATAACAAGGTTTATTCTCCTGATACAAACATTCAGTTTGGGCCTGAATTCCAGCAACAGATCGCAGATATTAAGTCAAAGTACGCTCCTTTTGGAGATCTTGGGCAAGGTGTGAATAACGCAATCGACAAATACACAAGCTTTACCGGAGCAGGAGACGTACCAGGGAATATCTATCAGGGCGGTAGGACAATGCTTAAAAACGCTGCAGACGATGCTCTCTATTCATCATCTCCAAACACTACCCTTGGTTCAGCTCTCAAGGATGTACAAAAGATCCTCCAAGAGAATGCTATCCAGTCGTTGCCTCAAAATTCTCAGGACGTACTCGATAAGGCCGATAGAATGTATTCGTCACTGAAAACCCTTACAAAAGGAAAGTCAGTAACCAATGGTAATGTAAACCCTCTATCGGTAGCGAACGCATTGCAGAGTTACTATGGTGATGCATATAAGACAGGTGCTATATCTGGCCCATTGGTCGATATAGCACGGTTGGCGGAGGCGAACAAAAACTGGCGGCTTCTTAACGATTCAGGAACGGCAACAAGAACGTTTGTCGAAAGTCTTGCTCAGAATCCGCTCTCAGCAATTCCTTCAGCAGGGATTGCAAACCTCATTCTTGGCGCGACAGACAATCCCATATCAGCAGCGTATCTTACCCATGGACTGCCTTTACTGAACCAGTTGCCTGCGAAATATCCAAGATTTTTGCCTACTATCTTAACACCGTTCGGGGCATCAGTGGGTGAGCAATACAATAAGTGATCATCTCTTTTTGTATAATCGCTCTCTAAGAAGAAATAAAGGGAAGGCTACTAATAGGTATAACCCAAACATTATAACCATATTTTGGTTATAGAACAGAGCCACAACAAACAACACCAAAAGGCCGATAAGGAAGAGCACAACAACAATCGGCGCTAAAGTAATGGCAAGCATCGCCAAAAGAATTCCTCCTGCTATTTCCCACATGATTCAATAATCTTTGTTGAAGATACCTTCACTACAAATCTACAAAATATTTTACTCACTGGAATAGTTCTCAGATGTTCGGATTTTCTTTGGAGCATTTTTTTAACTCCATCATCCCATCATCATGGCCGCATCTCAGGCAATAATACCAACACAGGTCATTCAGGAGATAAATAATCTTGGAGAACCCCACCGCGCACTGGTGAGGGATTTTGTTTTAAACTCGGTTACGGCAAACGGCGGGTTACTCATTCCGCCTGTTGAGGTTTCGGAATTTGGCGATGTTTGCTTCCAAATTCAAGGAACTTGGGTAGGAACATTGACCTTTCAGGGTTCATTTGACGCGACAAACTGGTCTAACCTTATCGCTCAGCCGGTTGGTTCTGCAACAGGAGTAACCAGTTGCACGGGAAATGGCGCATGGAATCTTCCTTTAAGCATGAAATTTTTTCAGGTAGTTGCCACTGCATGGACAAGCGGAACGGCAACAGGATACGCGCGATTCCGTGTTAACGGAGTGATATTCAGAAGTGTATAACCAAATTAACAGTAACACTCAATAGGAGCAAATTATGCCGGAAACTGAAATTCTCGGACAGGAAAAGCAACAAGATAATATTGTTAAAATTGACGGTACTTGCACGGTCATCTTGCAAGATGCTGAAGGCAATGTCGTGCATGAGGAAACCTACAACAATATCATCACCAGTGCTGGCAAGGGCGCCATTGCGGGCCTTGTTGGTAACACGGGAAGCGTAACGGCGTTTACGTACCTCGCTGTTGGCACAAGCGCAACAACACCCGTTGTTGGAGACACGGCGCTTGGCGGCGAAATCTCAACGAACTCACTAGCTAGAGCGGGTGGCACTGTTTCGAGAACCACAACGACTTACACGAACGACACACTGAAGATCGCTTATACATGGACTGCTTCGGGAGCAAGCACTGTGCAGGAAGCGGGAATCTTTAACGCTTCGAGCGCGGGAACCATGCTAAGTCACCTACTTATCGGGCCTGTAACGACAAGCAACGGATTCCAGCTGACGCTAAACTACACCGTGCAGTTTAGTTGATATGAGCATCGCGTTCATTGGCGGTTCTGGAGGATACGCGAGTGCTTCAATATCAATGTCGTATCCTGCTGGAACGGCATCAGGCCACCTTGCCGTGATGGTGGTGTCAAACAATAGTATAACGACACCATCAGGTTGGACACTATTGGACAGCGCGGCAAATGGAGCGATCTATTATAGGACTGTGTCTTCAACATCGTCGTTCAATATCACCATAAGCGGATACGCTACCGCATCTATGGCGACTTTCAGTGGCGCTGCAATAGGGAATTATACTGTTGATGGGCAGAACGGCCCGACATTAACAGGGCTTAGTAGCTCTGATTACTGCCTTGCAGCTATAGCGAACACCACATCAACATCACCGTCAAATCCGACGGGGTATACCACAGGAAACACGACGAACAATCCGAGTAGATCTTCAGGAATATTCTACAAATCGTCACCGTCATCTTCCGAAACACCGGGTAGTTTCGGGAGCATGGCATCAAATGACAATTCGTTCACAATCCAGATAACCGCGACGGGTGCAGGAAGCGATACGGAGAGCCCTGCCGACTCATCGACAGCAACAGATGCTTCAGCAATTGTTGCAAGCGCATCTCCTTCTGATTCGTCATCATCATCCGACAAACCAGGCATTAACGTAACTCCGGTTTCTGTTGACTCGTCAAGCTCATCGGATGTGGTAGGGTTGGTATCCGCCATAACATCCACTGATTCGTCATCATCGACTGATATTTACGTAATCGGTGTTTCGCTGATAGCTATTGATTCTTCAGTAGCGACAGATTCCGTTATCCAGGGAAACTTTGCAACCTATTCGCCTTCAGAGAGGGTTTCTGGTTCAGAAGGCTCATCAATATCAATAACGACAGCAAGATTTGATTCGTCTTCATCGACTGATGTTGCTACGTTCACATCTGCCCTGAACGCAGCCGACTCAGGATCAGCTGCAGATGCAATTTCATGTGTGATATCATCATACCCTTCAGAGATGTCTACATCAACAGACACAAAGTCTGTTATAATCTCTGTGTCGGCTCTTGATTCGTCAGCAACATCAGAGTCAACAGGAATCGTAGTTCTGTCAACAGTTACCGATTCCAGTTCATCAAATGATACGTTAACAAACGTCTTATCCGTAATCAAAACGACAGATTCCTCTGGGTCTTTTGATTTATTTGGAGCTGTTGTCTCGATATCGACCAATGACACGTCAGCTCAAACAGATGCGTCGTTTGGTCAAGTGATAATACAGTCCACCGAAACATTAAACAGCAACGACCTTGCAGGAATATCGGTTTCAACTTCCATATCAGAAAGTTCTGCGATAAGCGAGAAAGTCTATACGATTTCAGCAATATCCCCAACTGAAACGTCCTTACTTTTCGATAATACTACATTCGGCACAGCGTTTCTTGCATCTGAAACACTACACATAACGGACGTAGCTTCAGGAGTCTGGATTACCGTGGACATTGGAATCTACGCCCTTCATGCAGTAGAGCATTGTTCGTTTGTAACTGCATCAGGAGAGCTTATAATGGCTCAAAATCGCACACTCAGTGATCTCATTGGATTTATGCCAAGTGATCTCGATGAAATGAGCATAACTGGAATGAGTGGTGAATATATTGGCGCAAGCATGTCAGAAATAGAGTTGATAAACCAAAGCGTTTCGACGCAATAAACGTTTGAATCATGTTTTTAGGAACATCTGTCTTGCTCAGCGCTCAAATAACCATTGTTGGAGGAGGGACTCCGGCATCGGTGACGGTATCTATTCTAGCTCCAGACGGGACTATTCCTGTATTGAATCAGGCGGCAACATATAACTCAGGAACCGGAACGTGGCAATATATTTATCAGAGTGGGTCTAATGGCTCTGGACAATACACGGCACAATGGAAATCTGTTTACGGTTCTAACGCAGGGAAGACAGAGTCAACATTTGCTTTGCGTCCAACATCTCTTTAAAAAAATAAACATGCAGATAACTCAGGTTGATTTCTCGGATTTTGTCGCAATAGGTACAACATCGGTTCTTCTTCTGGCAGGAATTGCCGCTTACTATGCAAAAATGGGATTCGCTCTTAACAAAGAAAACGCAGAGTTGAAAGTTTCTCTAAAAGAAGCGGATATCACGAAGTCTCTCAGCACAGTAACGCAAACAGTAAAGCAGATCAGCGATAACCAGTCTTTGCTGAAAGAGAACCTTGATAAAAGTCTTAGCGAAGTCTTTGATCGTATCAGGACAATCGAACTGAAACATGCAGAAGGGTGTGCATTGCTAAAAAGGTTAAACCCAAGAACAAACGAAGCATCATGATAAACAGCCGAAACATCAGCGACCTGCACATAAAAGTGCAGCCACTTTGCGAGAAGTTTCTCGATGAGTGCAAGAAGTCAGGAATTGATATCCTGATTACCAGCACTTACAGGGATATCGAGATCCAGAACGCTCTTTATGCCCAGGGAAGAACCACCCCTGGACACATTGTAACAAATGCCCGTGGAGGCCAAAGTTTCCACCAGTACCACGTCGCATTTGATACCGTTCCGGTGATTTGTGGTAAGCCGGTATGGGACGACATGCAGGTATGGCTAAGCATCGGCCACATCGGGAAATCTTGCGGCCTTGAGTGGGCCGGAGATTGGAAGAGCTTTCCAGAAAAGCCGCATTTTCAGTTTACAGGCGGTCTGTCATTAAGAGATTTTCAAGCAGGGAAAACCCTGCCTGAATAATAACAACCAACAAAAACAAAAGGAGAACAACACCATGGACTTTTCAAGCATTTCTTCATTTCTCGCTCCGACGATTATTTTCGCGCTGGGCGCAGTGAAGGCATTTGCCTACGTCAATCAGTACAAGGATAAGCTTGTCCTTGCTGAAAATGCGCTCCAAGCGGTCAAAGCTGGCGCGGATGGTACGCTGTCACTGCTCGGCGAAGTCGTATCGGCAAGCGCAGACAATAGCCTCAGTCTTGACGAATTTAATCAGATCGTGAAGACTGCCTCGGACATCCCTGGCGCGATAAGGATCGCCCTGAAAAAGAGCGCTGTCACTAATCCAACGCCAGCCTCATGACGGACTGGATTGAAAAAGTCACCATAGCGATATGCTATGGTATTGCAAAAGCTCTATCGTCGCCTGGCGTGATGGTAGGGCTTGTCAGGGCCTGGCGGCTGGCGAACGAGCCGCAGGAATTAACCGCAAGTAAACCAACAAAAGACGATGACAACTTTATTCGGTCGGCACAAAAAGACGGCTGGGTTAATATCCCTGTTGTTGATAAGCGCGTGTAGCAGCTCAAATAGAGTAGTGTACCTCGGTAGTGGTACAACCAAGATGGTCCAGCTCAGGGAAACTTTGAAGGGTGTTAAAGTGTGGGTTAAAGAT
>Ga0364921_10393_pt1 | contig 12712 bp, 13 predicted proteins | sample ExccelJu500001D3_2_FD_206956 | JGI IMG/M metagenome (GOLD analysis project Ga0364921, IMG submission 206956) | Enriched cells from Trout Bog Lake Hypolimnion, Wisconsin, USA - BchlTB.June20.5000.01.D3 | ecosystem: Environmental > Aquatic > Freshwater > Lake > Hypolimnion/Profundal zone | place...
ATCACATTCGTAGAAACAGTCAGCAGTGCAATGGGTGAAAAATCCTTAATGGGATCCCATGGCAATTTATCCATCAATGCAGGGTTGCCAACATGGTAACCAGAATACGAGATCAATAAGGTATAGCCATCAGGTTTAGCCTTAGCCACGTATTGGTAAGCAGTATTACCACTGGCCCCTGGCTTGTTATCCACAATTACTGGCTGACCAATCACTCTTGTTAAAGGCTCGCTTAATAAACGTGCAGAAGTATCCACTAAACCACCCGGAGGATTTGGCACGACCAATACGATCGGATGCTCTGGAAAGGTTTGTGCATGTGTGATGCTAAAACTTAATGCAATAGCAGCAAGTGCAAAAAACTTTTGAATGGTTTGGTGGATTTTCATATTCATCCTTGTGAATTTGATTTCTGATGTCTCTATCTCTGCCCAACTTTAACATCACCAAAGACTGCTTGTGCTTCCCGCGGCAAGCAACGCCAATAGCGCTCATGAGAACTCACCACACCATCTAATGCTGCTGCAGCCTCCCAAGCCCAGCGAGGTTTGTACAAGAAGGCACGTGCTAATGCAATTAAATCTGCATCACCCTTCTCTAAAATTGCTTCGGCCTGATGAGGGTCGGTAATGAGGCCAACAGTCATCGTTGGTAGACCAGATTTGTCTTTCACGATCTTGGCAAAAGGTACTTGATAGTTTGGTCCAATCGCAATTTTTTGCTTTGGTGAAATACCACCAGAGGAAATGTGAACGAAATCACAACCAATGGGTTTTAACTGAGCAGCAAACTCTGCTGTTTCTTCTGGCGTCCAACCGCCCTCTATCCAATCGCTTGCTGAAATTCGAATACCCAACACACCTTTATAAGCAGCGCGCACTGCTTTGAATAATTCCAAAGGAAAGCGAATCCGATTTTCAAATGAACCGCCATACTCATCAGTGCGTTGATTAGCAATGGGCGATAAGAACTGGTGCAATAAATATCCATGAGCCCCGTGCAATTCAACACCATCTACGCCAACCCGGTCAGCTCGTTGGGCAGAATCTACAAATGCTTGAATCAAACTACTCAACTCTGCTTTAGAGAGTTCATGGGGCAAACGCTCTCCATCCAATTGAGGAATAGCAGAAGGCGCTTCCATTTCCCAGCCGCCTTGATCAACAGCTAGTAGTTGACCGCCATTCCAAGGGGTTGCACTGGAGGCTTTGCGTCCAGCATGTGCCAGCTGAATAAATACTGGAGTGGCAGGCGCTAATTTACGGGCTCGAGTGAGTTTGTCTTTCAAGGCAGCCTCGGTGCGGTCATCCCACAATCCAAGACAGGCTGGCGTAATACGGCCTTCAGGGGTTACGCCAGTCGCTTCAATAATGAATAGAGCAGCACCGCTATTGAGCAAATTACCCCAGTGCATTAAATGCCAGTCAGTTGCCTCACCATTAACGGCGGCGTATTGGCACATCGGCGCAACCACAATACGATTAGCCAGCTTCAACGGCCCATTAGGGGAATTGAGGGTGTAGCTTGAAAATAATAAACTCATGAAATAGCCTCTTAGATGACTTCTAAACACCAAAAATAGTAGAGAAAAGCTGAAATTCGCTTAAAGCGATAGAATACTAAAAACAAGAATATACGAGACAGCAAAGTCGTGCAGATAGCTATTCTGAGCGCCTTGGCTAGACCCCTTTAACCCTGAAAGCTATTGAATAATTATGATGAATGCACCTCAAGCCTTTGAATCTAAAGAAGATATTGGTCACTATGTCGGTGGTAAGGTAGTTAATCCTAAAGATGGTCGCTTTGCTGACGTCTACAATCCAGCAAAAGGTAAGGTAGTTCGGCGCGTTGCACTAGCAAGTCGCAAAGAAGTAGATGAAGTCGTAGCAGTTGCTCAAACTGCATTTCAGACTTGGAGTCAAACATCCCCCTTGCGTCGTGCACGCATTATGTTTAAGTATCTTGAGCTCCTCAACGCCAATCGCGATGAATTAGCCGCCATCATTACAGCTGAACATGGCAAAGTATTTACAGATGCACAAGGCGAAGTTGTTCGCGGTCTTGAGATTGTGGAATTTGCTACTGGCATTCCTGAGTTACTCAAGGGAGACTACACAGAGCAGGTGTCTACCGATATCGATAACTGGGTGATGCGCCAACCTTTGGGAGTCGTTGCAGGCGTCACACCATTTAACTTCCCGGTCATGGTTCCAATGTGGATGTTCCCAGTAGCGATTGCTTGTGGCAACACCTTCATTCTCAAGCCAAGCCCGACTGATCCATCTGCCTCACTATTCATGGCCAAACTTCTCAAAGAAGCTGGTTTACCTGATGGTGTATTTAACGTCGTGCAAGGTGATAAAGAAGCAGTTGATGCTTTGATTGAAAATCCAGACGTCAAAGCCGTTAGCTTTGTAGGTTCAACTCCCATTGCGAATTACATTTATGAGCGCTGCGCTCACTTTGGCAAACGCTCCCAAGCACTTGGTGGCGCGAAGAACCACATGGTCATCATGCCTGATGCCGATATGGATAAAGCCATCGATGCATTGATTGGTGCTGCCTACGGTTCTGCTGGTGAGCGCTGTATGGCGATCTCAGTTGCAGTCTTGGTTGGTGATGCGGCCGACAAGATCATGCCAAAACTGATAGAACGCACTAAGACTTTGAAGATCAAGAATGGCATGGAGCTCGATGCTGAGATGGGTCCAATTGTGAGTAAAGCTGCACTCGAACGCATCACTGGCTACATCGAAAGTGGTGTTGCTTCTGGCGCTAAGTTGCTGGTAGATGGACGTGGCTTAAAGGTATCCGGTCTTGAAGATGGTTTCTTTATTGGTGGCACCCTGTTTGACAACGTCACCCCAGATATGAAGATCTACCTAGAAGAAATCTTTGGGCCAGTACTGTCTTGCTTGCGCGTTGCGAACTTCACTGAGGCCCTAAACCTAGTGAATTCTTGTGAGTTTGGTAATGGTGTCGCTTGCTTTACTAGTGATGGCAATATCGCTCGTGAATTTGCGCGTCGCGTTCAAGTCGGTATGGTTGGTATCAACGTACCTATTCCAGTGCCAATGGCGTGGCATGGTTTTGGCGGCTGGAAGAAATCCCTCTTTGGCGATATGCATGCCTACGGCAAAGAAGGTGTTCGCTTCTACACCAAGCAAAAGAGTGTGATGCAACGCTGGCCTGAAAGTATTGCTAAGGGCGCAGAATTTGTAATGCCGACATCTAAGTAAGATACTCAGTCATTAATAAAAATGGGGACGAAAGTCCCCATTTTTTTGGCTATGCTTAAGACGATTCTTAAGGCTTCGAATTTAAGAACTCAATCACTGCTTTATTAAATACCTCAGGCACCTCAACATGCGGAACATGCCCAACGTTATCAATTGGCACAAGCTTGGCATTTGGAATTGATTGGGCAGCCTTACGTCCTAGTTCAGGAAAGTTACCGAGAGATTTCACCGCTTCTGGCGGCGCAAAGCGACGCCCAAAGACTGTTCTGTCTTTTTGACCAATGACTAACAAGACCGGCATTTTCAATTGTGGCAAATCACTCACTACCGGCTTTTCAGCAATCATTTGATAAGTTAGGACTGAAGTTCGAGCATACGCCAGATAGTCCGAACCTTTTTGCACTCTGACATATACCTCTACAAACTGTTCGTAGGCAGGTTGCCAATTCGGAAAGTAACTTTGTAAGAACTTGCGATAGCTGGTTTCCGTCTGAGACATTTCTAGTTTTAGCAGATTGTCATTCTGCTGCGGGGGAATGTCTTTGCTGTAATCCTCAAGACCTAATGGATTCTCTAGAACCAGTTTACGAACCGTTTGTGGATATAAACGCGCAAAGCGTATGCCCACCATGCCACCCATCGAATTGGCAATGACAGAAACTTGCTTGATCTTCAAAGCAGTCAGTAAAGCCTGAGTATTAGCTGCGAGATCATCAAAGTGATATTGCACATCAGGCTTAGAGGATTTACCAAAACCAATCTGATCCGGCGCTATCACGCGATAACCCGCCTGACTTAAGGTTGGGATTGTGAGCTTCCAATAGTCACTAGAAAAATTCTTGCCATGAAAAAGCAATACTGCACCCTTCTGCTTGCCTTGCGCAGGCACATCCATATACATCATGCTAGCAGGCTGGCCTTGCAAACTCGTTTTGAATTCTTTCAATGGATAGGGATAAGGCCAGGCACTTAAACGCAAGTCCAACGGTGCAGCATTGGAGTACAGGCCTGGAGCTGAGGCTTGAGTTTGAGTGGGTGCGCTAGCAGACTGCTCTGCTGTTGTGCAAGCCGATAGCAACACTGCACTAACGCACGCTAAAAATAAACTCTTGATGGGGGTATTCATCTTTAGATAATCTTGATTTTCAAAGGTGTCAGGCCATCAACACTACCTTCAAGCACATCACCTTTTTTGACTGGTCCCACACCAGCAGGCGTGCCAGAGAAAATCAAATCACCAGGCTCTAGAGTAAACAAGGTAGATAAATACGCAATCGTGTCGGGCACATTCCAGATCAGCTGATTGAGATCACCCTCTTGTCGTAATTCACCATTGACTAAAAGTTTGACGCTGCCTTGGCTTGGATGGCCGGACTGCGCCACTGGAGTAAGAGGGCTACAAGGAGCAGATTGGTCAAACGCTTTGCCCGTGTCCCAAGGACGCCCTGCTTTCTTAGCCTCTAGCTGCAAATCTCGACGCGTCATATCCAAGCCAACACCATAACCATAAACGTGGTCGAGAGCCTTATCAGCAGGAATATTTTTTCCACCCTTGCCGATAGCGACAACCATTTCAATCTCATGATGCACATCATTCGAGAGACTTGGATAAGTCATATCTTTTCCATCGGCAACGATGGCGCTGGCTGGCTTCATAAAGAAAAAGGGTGGTTCACGATCTGGATCATGACCCATCTCGCGAGCATGGTCTGCATAGTTTCGGCCAACACAATAGATGCGATTAACTGCAAAACGACGGGTATCACCTACAACCGGCAATGTTGACATTACGTGTGGATCGATTACATATGCTGAACTCATGACTAACCTTTCAATAGGAAATTTTTTAGGTGCTGACTATTTATTGCTGAATCAAATACGTTATTTAGCCACTTCTTTAACGATAGGATTTTTTAAAATACCAATGCCATCAATCTCAATTTCAACTGTATCACCTGGCTGCATAAATACTGGAGGTGTTCTAGCGTAACCCACACCAGCAGGCGTACCGGTAATCACTACATCGCCAGGTTCCAAAGTCATCACCTCAGAGATCAAAACCAGGGTCTCAACAACGCCCCACAAAAAATGTTCGGTATTGCTGTCTTGCATGACCTTGCCATTAAGGCGCGACTGAATCCGCAAACCATGGGCGGCCTCTGGCAACTCATCAGGGGTCACTAGGCAAGGACCAAAACCACCTGTTTGATCAAAGTTTTTACCAATAGTCCATTGAGTAGATTTACGCTGATAGTCGCGCAGACTACCGTCATTAAAAATACTGTAGCCTGCAACAGCCTCTAATGCGTTCTCTTTGCTCAATCGATGACATCGCTTACCGATCACAAAGGCCAACTCCGCTTCGTAATCCAACTTATCCGAAACCGGTGGAATAATCATCGACTGCTCATGACCTAACAATGAGCTTGGTACTCTCATAAAGAAAGATGGGTAATCTGGACGAGCATGTCCACCCTCTTTAGCATGGTCTGCATAGTTGAGCCCCATGCAAACAATTTTTTCTGGTTTTGGAATGACTGGTGCAAAGGCAATGCCATTGGCTGACTTCCAGGGAAGGTTTGCTTGCCCCTGAATCTCTTTAGCACGCTTCATCAATGATGGCGTAGTGATGATCTCAAGCAAGGTGGCGGGAAGATTGGCATCCACCTCTGAAAGTGCAATCCATTCTTTTTGACTGGCATCTTTAAAAATCCCGGCGCGAGTTTCTTGCTTATTTGATGGGTTTGGATAATAGGTAAATAAACGCATTTAAAGCCTTTCTGCTGTCTCTTGATTTTGTCTTTTTATGTTGACTCTTTATTTTGACTCAGTATTTTTTTCTTCGATGAGTATGCTGCAATTTTAAAACTAAGATACTCAGTGCCAAAGCAAATGTCAGGGCATTGGCCAAAATGAGTGGCCACTTTTCTATTACCAACCCATAAATCAACCATAAGCCCACTCCGGCGGTAAATAAACTGTACATACCCAATGAAATGCCAGATAAGTCTCGAGTGCGCCAAGATTGGATCGCCTGAGGTAGAAACGCAACAGTCGTCAAAAAAGCGGCGGAGTAGCCAATGATTTCGATGTGATAAGCCTCTAGGTTCATGCTTTTATTGTAGTTATTTATTCCCTAAAATCCTTGACCTCAGACATATCTCATTTGCAAGGTCAATAAATACGTAGATAATGGAATTTCAGGTTTTGCGGATAACAATTACTAAAAGAAAAAATGAGACTAACAACTTCCAAATTGATGGGCCTTGGCCTAATTCTGGCGGCTTTTACAAGCCTTCCTCAAGCACAAACTGCACCCATCAAAGCTTATCCGGATAAACCAGTCCGATTGGTAATCCCCTTTCCTCCAGGTGGGGCTACTGACGTTATTGGTCGCATCATGGCTCAAGAGCTTTCAAAGTCTTTGAACCAACAAGTAATAGCGGATAACCGAGCAGGTGATAGTGGCAACATTGGGGCAGATATCGTCGCCAAATCTCCAGCTGACGGGTATACCTTGTTACTGGGCGCTCTAACCTCGCATGCTATCAATGCCAACCTTGAAAAGAGCAGCATTAAGTACGATCTTGAGAAGGATTTCACGCCGGTTGCAGTGGTCGGAGTGGTACCGCTTGTTTTTGTGGTGAACCCCTCGGTTCCAGTCAAAAACATGAAAGAGTTTATTGCTTATGCCAAGGCCAATCCAGGCAAGCTTACCTTTGCATCATCTGGAGCTGGCGCCCCACAGAGATTAGCAATGGAAATGTTCCGCTTCCAACTGGGTCTTGATTTACTACATGTCCCATACAAGGGAAGTGGCCCGGCTATGACGGATCTTGTCGGCGGTCAAGTATTGAGCATGTCCGAAACCGTTCCCGCATCCTTACCATTTATTCAATCGGGTCAGTTAAGACCTCTGGCTGTAACAACCGCCAAACGCATCAGCCAACTACCTGATGTGCCAACGGTTACTCAGGCCACGGGCCTGGCTAATTTTGATGTTGTTAGTATGTTTGGCATCGAGGCGCCAGCTGGAACACCCAAGCCTATCGTAGATAAGCTTAGCTCTGATATCAAAATCATCCTGCAACGCCCCGATGTTCAGGAGCGAATGTTGGCTGCAGGCGTCTATGTAAACTACCTTTCACCAGCTGACTCCGCAAAACGAATTTCTCGCGAGCTCAATATGTGGGCCAAAGTGATTAAGGATGCAAAAGTTCAAGCGGACTAATAAGGTACTAGCTCGCTTTATGCATCAATAGAAAAGGCCAATGAATTTCATTGGCCTTTTTACTTTTCACAACTCAATTGAAGCTTTGTCTGGGAAATTATTCCTTCTCAAGCTTCGCCTGAGCAGCTACCTGTTCCCACTTCCTCTTCTCTGCAGCAACAAACAGTTTTGTATTCGCGGGAGTGTCTCCTACCGACCAGCCGCCTAAGTCTTTCCAGCGCTGTTTGATCTCTGGTGTTTCTAAAGACTTCTTAACTGCTGCATAAATCTTATCGATGACTGGCTTAGGTGTACCTGCCGGAACAAATAAACCAAACCATGCAGTTACTTCAAAATTAGGAAAACCCGATTGCATCATGGTTGGAACGTCAGGTAGTTCGGCCACACGAGTCTTGCTCGTAACGGCCAGGGCTCTCAATTTGCCGGCTTTGATATATTGCATCGAGCTTGGTAGGTTATCTACCATCATATTGACTTGACCGGCCAATAAATCAGCCAAGGCAGGACCGGCTCCTTTGTATGGAACGTGAAAGATGTCGATGCCAGCTTGCACGCGAAGTAATTCACCGGACATGTGAATAGACTGACCCCTGCCTGATGAGGCAAAGGAGTATTTTCCAGGATTGGCCTTAGCCAAGGCGATCAACTCAGCCACCGTCTTTGCTGGAAAGTCTGCATTCACCACCAAAACATTTGGAGTAGCCAGCACAACAGTGATTGGCTCCATGTCCTCAACCTTGTAAGGAAGGGATTTATATAGGCTGTAGTTAATTGCATTAGTACCGATATTGCCCATGGCCATCGTGTAGCCATCAGCGGGCGCACTAATCAAAGCTTGAAGGGCAATAATGCCTGCACCACCCGCTTTATTCTCTACAACCACTGTTTGACCAAGTTCCTTTGAGAGAACATCTGAAAGTTGACGAGTGGCAATATCAGTTGTTCCGCCTGGTGCAGCTGTGACAATAATTTTTAAGGGCTTGTTTGGGAACGGATCTGCGGCATACGTAGTCTGAGTGGCAAATAAACATAACAAGGCCAAGCCACCGGCTATGCGAGAAATCAAATTATCTACTTTCATGCAGTTGTCTCCTATTATTTACAGCTTTTTAGTAAACCGATCATTTGAACTGAAGTGCGCAACAAATCAGTTCGATGGCTAGTCGGTTATTTTTTACTTAATTCAAGCTTACGCGCTTCTATTTCTTTATTGATTGCAGCTAACGTTCCCACATCAGGCGACTTCCATTTTCCGCCAGCTTTATTCACCATATAGACCAAAGCATCTGCAAAGCCTTCGACACCAAGGGTGGGAACCCCGCTCTTAGGAGACATCCCTCTAATACCAATGTAACCATGAGCGGTAAGAAAAGTTGCCCTTCTGCAATCAACGGCGCCCACTTAGCGACATCTCCAAACTTTGGAACATTCAAAACATCCATGCCATGACAGCTCACCAGTTTCTTCGGCACGTGCCAGAGAGGAAGTGAACGCAAGAGCCCATGAGCTAAGTAAGACTGCAGCTTTGGAACAGCGATTCATAAATACCCCATGGCAAATTATCTTTTTTTGGTAGAGTCCTACATCTTTGCATATTAAACACTTATTTAGTTCTTGGTACAGATTTGGCAGGTGCTAGACTGAATCAAGGCAAGGGTATGGAAAAAATAGCCTTGAGTGTCAGTGAATCCGTGCTATTTGAAAAGCCCTTACCAACGCCTGCCTGAAAGGATATCGGCTTACCATCGTAGTACATCATCAAGAAGCCTAATTGCTGGGTATTTTGGTAGTTAATCGGTTGATTAATCTGATTTAGATTTGAATAGTACTCAACACCCAACGCGAGCTCAGGAGTGATCTCTCGGGAGACGCGAGTACCAGTAGAAAAGTATGGGGCTTGATGAATATAAGGTTGAGATAGCGGCATATCAATAATAGGGTTAAATGAAATTAACCACTCATCAATATGCTTGCCAATAATGAAACGCATTTCAGCGTTATAGCGTGACTCTTCAAATTGCGGCTGAACATTAGCAAGTTCAAGATTGGCGCCTGCGAAGAAACTGTCGCCCTTATCCTCTTGCATTGGTAACCATTTCATCCGTAGCTTGGTAGCTGCATACTGAAATTTATTATCGTAATTGACGTATGAGATATAGAGTCCTGCCTCAAGATCGTGACCCAAACCATAAGCAAACTCTGGTGTCACACGCACACCATTATTGTTCATGACCTCGCCAGGATAACTTGGGGTCTGGATTCCTCTGGGCGTACTATTTACGTGGAGCTCAAGGCTTGACTCGCCTTTAGCATTAATCTCGTCATCGTAGACTTGAATTTCATCTTGCAAGACGGCATAGGTAATGCAGGGCATCACAGCCAAACTGGCTATTACGAGGAATTGAAGGAGGCGAACTTGCATCAGCATGATGCAAGAGTTTAGCAACGATTAGGGTTTTTTGACGCGCTCACTCCAAAGCTGCCATGGGCGGGCAATAGTCTTCTCAATGGTTTCTTGGGAGATTGTTGCTTCTCCCAGCGTGAGATATTGAACATTACCCATCTTCATAGCCTCTGCCTGAATACTGGCATTCTGAATGGCATAGACTGCTCGAAAGACGACTTTCTTAATCGAGTCAGCTCCCGCAGCATATCCATGTCCGCGCATTAAGACAAAATACTGCAAACCCATGGTTTTTGATAAAGCATCGCCCAAATCATTATTACTAATAAACATGTCTGTATCAGGACTAGGCTTAGCAAAATTACGGATCTCAAATATCGGCGCACCCTCACCTAAGAATGCACTCATGTGATACACCGGCTTCAAGGTAGTGCCTGTCATACCAAAAGGTAAGATTGGTGATGCATGACCATGAATCACTGAATTAATATCAGGACGATTGCGCAAGATTCCACTATGAATAAAACGCTCTCCATAGGCAGTGCGGGTATCTCCATTGAGCGCTTTGCCATTCATATCAAACTCGATGATGTCCTCAACGGTGACTACTGATGGAGCAACACTTCTGGCCAAGAAGAAAGTATTTGGATTGCTAGGATTACGAACGCTAATATGACCGTAACCATCAACGACATTTTGGTCATAAATAATATGATTTGCTAGAACTAGCTCCTCAACCGCTGCCTTGACCGCAGGAGACTCTGCCATCTGCTCTTGCACGGTAGCCGCCTGTATAGATATGGATACCAGCAAGGATGCGGAAAGAAAGCCTCTAAGAATGTTTAGATTTTTCATTATTCAACCTTACCAATTTTCTTCACCACGTTGACCATCTGAGCGGACTCTTTATCCCAATACACTTTAAATTCTGGAGCATCCATATATTGAATCGGGCTACCAGCGCCATTGATAACTGTACGCACGCGCTCATCATTAGCCGCTAATTTAGCCGCTTCACGCAATTTGTTGGTAATTGCCTCGGGAGTAGCGCTAGGCACAAATAATCCAGCCCATTGCGCAAACTCAACCTTAACGCCCATCTCTTTAAAACTAGGGACCTCAGGCATGCTCGCAAGACGACCGTCACCCCAGTGAGCTAAGGCACGCACTTTCCCCGCTTTAATCTGCTGCACGATGGAAGAAGGACCAGTAGCAATAGCATCTACCTGCCCGCCTAATAAGCCCACAATCGCTGGGCCAGCACCTGTATAAGGAATATGCACCATATAAAACTTCTCAGAGGATTTGAGCATCTCCATTGGGACGTGCATAGTGCCGTAGTTTCCGGATGAACCGAAATTATATTTACCTGGATTGGCGCGCATATCGGTCACGAATGACTTGTAATCTTTCCACGGACTATCTGCCCTCACAACCAACACGGTTGGATCGGCAGTAAATCGTGCAATTGGCTTGAGTTGGTTTAACTGAAAAGACTGCTCACGCCCTACGATCTTATCGGCCTCGGGAATGATAGAAATTGAAGAGAGAGCCATCAAAATGGTGTAGCCGTCAGGCTTAGATTTAGCAACCGCCGCCATGCCGATACCGCCGCCAGCCCCCGCTTTGTTTTCTACAATCACCGGTTGCCCCAAAATACGAGTCATCGCCTCAGCAACAGGTCGCCCTACGGCGTCAGCAACCCCCCCAGGTGGAAATGGCACCACCATGGTGATCGAGTGGCTTGGCCAGGCATCTTGGGCGATAGAAAGCCCAGAAAAGAATGTCAAACTGGCAAGTAATAGCATTGCTGTGATTGTTTGTCTCATAGTATTAATTTAGTTATTATTTGATTTCTTTTATCCTACTACAACTTTCAACAATACAACTGAGGGACGTCTAAGACGAGACCCCACCGGAGATAGACTATGAAATACGCTGCATTTTCTTTACTAAGCGACCCGAGCAAAACCCGCGTTGGCTCCATCTCGGCTGATGGTAAAACTGTTGAAGAGTTGAATTTAGGTGTCGATGTCAGCGAAGACGGCATCGTTGCAATCTTGCGTGCAGACCTAGCTGGCAAATTACCCAAGCCAGTTGCTACCCATGAATTTAGCGCCATTCGTTTATTGGCTCCAGTTCCAAGACCCAGAAGAAACATTTTTTGCGTTGGTAAAAACTATCACGAGCACGCCAAAGAGTTTTCCAATAGCGGCTTTGATGGCAGTGCCAAGCCTGGTGAAGATATTCCGTCTCATGCAATCTTCTTTACTAAGCCACCAGAATCAGTCACTGGTCCTAACACCAATGTGATTATCCCGACTGCAGTTTCAACTGCAATTGATTACGAAGCTGAATTAACCATCATCATCGGTAAAGGCGGAAAAGGCATTAGCGAGGCGGATGCTATGAAACACGTGTGGGGTTACACCGCCATTAATGATGTGACAGCGCGCGACTGGCAGCAACGCCACAAACAATGGTTCCTCGGTAAAAGCTTTGACACCTTCTGCCCCATGGGTCCTTGGGTTGTGACGGCCGATCAGGTCAACGCCGAAGATATATCAGTCAAATGCTGGGTGAATGGCGAATTGCGCCAAAACTCCAATACCAAGGATTTGATTTTTGATATCCCCAATATGATTGCCACTGTTTCTGCTGGCATTACCCTCTACCCTGGTGACATCATTGCTACAGGCACCCCAGTTGGTGTTGGCATTGGTTTCAAACCACCAAAGTATTTAGTAAACGGCGATGTGGTTGTCGTTGAAATGGGTGGTATTGGAAAATTAGAAAATACTTTTATTGCTGAGTAAGCATTTTTCAGAAGCTTCTTCT